>Ga0154988_119_pt1 | contig 2525 bp, 3 predicted proteins | sample RifCSPhighO2_01_FD_105956 | JGI IMG/M metagenome (GOLD analysis project Ga0154988, IMG submission 105956) | Candidatus Levybacteria bacterium RIFCSPHIGHO2_01_FULL_42_15 | reverse complement strand
CAGTGGTTAGTAGTCTCACTAGCTGCCGTTATCTTCGCAAGAGGTCGCCTTGACCCCTTCATAAAAAAACTGGCTCTACTTTTTCTTTTGGCATTTGGTTTTAGCGTCTTTATCATGCTGGAGGTGTCTCTGCCGGTTTGGCAGATGATTACGGTGATCAAAAAGTTTCAGTTTCCTTGGCGGTGGCTGACTGTTTCGGTTGTCGCTGCCGCCTTTCTGGCTGCCAGTTTGAGCCGTCATTTTAAGCTGGCCAGAGTTGCCGCTTTACTGATCGTAGGGTTGTTAGTATTACAAACCATGTGGTATTGGCAGCCCAAAGGATTTTTACCCCAAAGTGAGCCAGAAATTATTGCTGACTACGCTGGTACTACCGACACCGGCGAAAGTACTCCTTTGTGGGCTATCCGGTGGCAAGAAAAACCTTCACCTCAAAACTTAAGCGTAGTTTGGGGCGCGCCCATCGATTATGAAATTATTCGCCGCCAGGCAGAGATTCACGAATACACCGTCACCGCTAGTGTCACGACCCAAATTTCCGACAATACGCTTTATTTTCCCGGTTGGAAGGTTTATATTGACGGGGAACCGGTAGAGATTACTTACGCCGATCCTAATTGGCGGGGAGAAATCACTTTTCCGGTGCCTCCCGGCACTCACTCCGTCCGCGTGGTTTTTGAAGAAACCAAACTGCGCCGTGTGGCTGATATCACCAGCCTGGTATCTTTAGCTTTACTTGTAGCTCTGGCTCTATGAAATCGCATCTTTGGCCAATAATAATTTTAACTGCTTTTGCACTTATAGGGGTTAAAGCTTTACTTCATGCGGGGTGGTATACCAGTCATGACGGTGAGCATCAATTGGTACGGCAATATGTGTTTGATCGGGCTGTTAAGGCCGGACATATTCCCCCGCGGGTCGACCGGCAACTCTTTAACGGTTTGGGTTACCCGTTGTTTACTTTCACTTACCAAATACCATTTATCATAGGTGAACCGTTTAGGCTGATGGGTTTATCCACTCAAGATACGGTTAAATTGGTGTTTATTCTGACTTATATCGCTTCCGGTCTGGCGATGTATCTTTTTATCCAAGATCTGTGGGGTAAAAAGGCCGGTCTGTTGGCAGCCTGGCTCTATCTGTGGGCGCCCTACCGGTTTTCAGTCATTTTTGTCCGGGCTTCCTTAGGTGAACACGTAGCTCTGGTGTTTGTGCCGCTGGTATTGTGGAGTTTGAACCACAAACGGTTGACGCGAAAACGCGTACTAGTTGGAGCTTTAAGCCTTGCCGGTTTAATACTGTCTCACGTCATGGCTACCCAAATTTTTCTGCCCCTGATAGGTTTATTCGGTTTGAGTATGTTTTTTAATTCTAAAAATAAATTACTGCTAGCTAGGCGCTATGCGCTTATGGCTATTTTGGGTTTGGGCCTGACCAGTTATTATTTATTACCCGCCCTAACTCACCGTTCGGATATTCAAGGCTTAAACCGCCATTTTTATGCCGAACACTTTGTCACCCTGAAGCAATTAGTCTACTCTCCTTGGGGTTACACCTTTTCCCAAGTCGGTACGGCTAATGACGGCATGTCGTTTCAAGTCGGCTTGGCCCAATGGCTAGTGATAGGCTTGGTACTGGTGGTTTTAGTTACCAATTTTGACTTTAGCGCTGCAGCTTTGGCATTAGGCTTTTTTGGGGCAATTTTTATGATGCTGGATAGCTCGAGTTGGCTGTGGAACAGCTTGGTCAAACGCTACTTCGTTGTTGACATCCCCTGGCGTTTTTTAGCCGTGGCCATTTTCGCCTCTGCCGCTTTGGCCGGTTTTGTGATTACTCGTCTTAAATCAGTGGTTAGGATTACCGCCGTAGTTGGTTTAGTTATTCTGGCTCTCTATAACAACCGCAATTATTTGCGCGTCAATAAATATATTGATTACCCTGATAGTCAATTAGCTGCGTATCGAGGCACTTCCAATAGTTATGACGAATATCAATCGGTTTTTACCGGTCAAGCTCTGCTTAAGCGCCAGGATTTACCTCAAGCTGAGGTCATCTCCGGTAGCGCCGATATCACTGTCAACTGGGCTGCGCCTCATCAACTGTTACTGACGGTGCAATCACAGACTGCTGTTGTGGTACAACTTAATACTATTTATTTTCCCGGCTGGACCCTGACAGTTGATAACCAGCCCCAAGACATCAAGTCTAGCTTGAGTGAGGGAGTGCCTCGGATTAAGCTGGAACCGGGGAACCATTTGGTCACCTTGGTTTACCGGCAGACGCCAATGATGCGATTAGGGAATATAATAAGCTTAATTAGTGTAGCGGCTGTAGCAGCACTGGTGCTGATATGAAAACAAAACCTAAAGTGATTATCGTGATGCCGGCTTACAACGCGGCTCGAACGATTAAAAAAACTGTGGCTGACATCCCCAAAAATCTGGCGACGCAAATTATCGTGGTGGATGACGGATCCACCGACGAGACCGTGGCGGTAGCTAAAAAACTGAAATTGAGCGTATTTGAGC
>Ga0154988_116_pt3 | contig 4702 bp, 3 predicted proteins | sample RifCSPhighO2_01_FD_105956 | JGI IMG/M metagenome (GOLD analysis project Ga0154988, IMG submission 105956) | Candidatus Levybacteria bacterium RIFCSPHIGHO2_01_FULL_42_15 | reverse complement strand
CTTGTCTAAGATATTCAAGATCTCCAGAAACAAAACCTGCAGATAAAACAACTTGTGATGCGTTTAAGCCATCAAGTGCAGAATTAACGCTCGCAAGTAAGTGAGCGTAACTGGCTGGGTCAATCGCAACACTTCCCCCTTGGGTGCCATCTGGTTCATTCCAAACTTGATATGCATAGAGTAGACCAAAGTTGGCATAAGCATCGTTAATTATTTGAGTTGAGAAGTTGTTTATATAGTTTTGACTAAGTTGGTTTGAATTTGTCCATGCTTCAGGGCTGTATTCCCAGTTTATTATTCCAATAACATTTATTCCAGCGGCCTTTAATTCGCTTACATACGTTTTTGTTGCCTCGTCGTTTTTTAAAACAATTCTTACTTGTGTAATTCCTGCATCTTTCAATGTTTGTGGTGGTGGATGCCCGCCAGGATTATTGGGGTCTAGTGTTACAGCCGATGCCTCTGTAAAAAAGACGAAAAATAAACTTATTAAAAATATTAATATTGATTTGATTTTCATCTTGCTACCGCCTCCATTATTAAGTATGTTGGTCCAATGGTTCCAGTTTCAGTTTTTGATTGTGCTTGCAGTATGTAAACAGGAACTAAAAATCCATCAATTGCATAGTATGCAAGTTTTAAGGACTGGATACTTGTTGCTGTTATTTTCTGACCAAACGGGGTTTCTGTTTTTATGATTTTCAGTTTTCCTTGATTTACATCATTAATTACTTGTTCAGTCGTTTTTAATTTGAAAGTGGATGTTTTTTCGCCAATTTTTCCTGTGTTTTGATAGTCGACTCTGATGATATTTTGGTTAACGTCAAGCCAAACTCTAACCAAGTTTCCGTTTTGATCTGTACTATTATCAAGAATCGGAAATCCCAAAACCTTTGCTAGATATAAAACTTCTATTATCTTTGCCCTTGTCGGAGAATAAGTTTCTTCGGCTTCTGGACCAGTTACGGAATAGTATTTTATTTTTGAAAAAGTAAATGCTGATAAATCGATTCCAATAGTTGATAAATAACTTTTAGATTTTTCAATATATGCATTTGTATCAACTATTTGTGGAAAGTATGAAAGTTCAGTTTCGATATTCCTTGAATATGCCATCATGCCTTGATCTTCATATATACTTAACGATCCAAGTTTATTTGATACTGAAACAAATCTTCCAAGTACGGGATCAGATAGTGGCTCATACTGTGTTTCTTGAAACCCCAAGATTTTAATTATATTTAATTCGTTTTCGCGACTTGTGAAATTTGATTTTTCATAATTATAAATAGGTGCTTCTTTGGGTATGCTTGAAAACACCGAAGTATTAAATTGATTTACAATTGAGATAGAAGGATTGCCAATTGACGGAATATTCAGGTCTTGCTTAAGGTCAGTTAAGATGTCAACCGTTGCAAGTGGATATGCCACTTTATTATTTAGGCTTAATTTATTATCTATTTCATCACTAAAAGTTACATAAAGTACAGTTAGCGCTGTAATGAACATGAAGATTATTAAAATTCCTTTGTAGTTTATTTTTTTCATGGTACTGAAATATTACAAGATCCTGAACCATAACATGCAACTGGAATTGTCTTTGGAATATAACTTTGTCCATTAATACTTTCTAGTTTTAATTTATGGCCTGCTAAACATTCATAATTAGCATTTCCAGAAGGCAGTCTAAATTCATAATGTAAGTGTGTGCCAGTTGAGTTTCCTATATTTCCCATAATGCCAAGAACCGTTCCTGCATCAACTAAATCCCCACTTCTTATAGATCCGTCAAAATTATTTAGGTGTGCGTAGTATGTAGAATAGCCTCCATCAGAAGTTACGATAGCTAAGTTTCCGTATCCCGTTAAAGAGATATTAAATGAAACCGTTCCCCTATGTGTAGCAATTATTTTTTGGCCATCGTTTACATTATAGACATAGCCACGTGGTGCAATATCTACTGCTTCGACTCTTCCGTGAGAACTGTCTGGATGGCTTGTGTGTGGTCCTTGTGTTACCGCTAGATTACCTTTGTATTCAGTAAATGGCCAGCCAGTTGGGCAAGTTATGCATCCGCCCTTGCCTACATTATCGCTTACTGAAGAAATTGCGGACCTGCCTGATTCACCAACTGCTGCTATTTCTATTGTATTAAAATAAGTTCCTTCGATAGTATTTTCGACTGAATAACTATAAGAAAGTGATTTCGCTACGGGTTTTGGTTCATTTTTTGGAAAGTTGCCGCTAACACCTGAAATCCAAGGTTGACCTTCTGTGTAGTTTGAATTTGCACCACCTTGGTCGCATGGATAAGTAAAGCTTAATCTATCATTAATTGTTGTAACATCTACAGAGGCTTCACCTGAAATATTTGTGATAGTAACCGTGTAATTAATTTTATTTCCTGAAGCTTGTGAAGTTTTGGTAACATCAACCATTTTTGATTCAAGGTCTGCTTGTGAACCTCCTCCTGTTGCACTAAAATTCGCAAGTTGTGACGCGATAACTATAATAATTAATCCAATAGGTGCGATGATGCATCCACAGGCGCAAGCCAATGGGTAAATAATAACTTTTTTGACAACTTCCCATTTTGCTTCCATTGCTTCTTTGGCTTCTGCCCAAGCGCGCTTAAAATTAAGCTTTAAAGCATTCTTTCCAAACTTCCAGGCAACATCACCAAAAGCGGCCAAAACCCACGATAATCCACCCGTTAAAACATTGCTTGCTTGAAGCAACAGACTCCCAGCGATTTTCAAAACGAATTTTCCCGCAGTACCTGTCGCCATCTGTTTAATTGCAAATGATGCAGCATTTTTGCCTATGATCTTGGCTAGTAGTATTGGATCTGTTGTTACTCCTGTACTTGAGAGTTGCTTAAATATTGCGCCTACCTCTTTAGAGTTTTTTACCCAGTTCCAATTGTTTACGACACCAAGTAATCCAATTTCACCACCACCCATTTTCAAAAGTGTCCCGATGACGGGAACATCTAGTAATGCACTTCCAAATTGAGTTCCTATGATTATGTTTTGGTACAAGTAATTTCTACTAAAATTAGCAAACCTGTTCCACGTTCCTAAAAGGCCAACATATTTTGTTGTTAAATCCTTTCCGACACCACTGGCTCCGATTTTTTTTAAAAAAGCCCATCTGTCCCTTATGTTCAAATAACTTTGCCCCATTCTTGCCGGGTCGCCAAGTTTTTCTAAAAGAAGTCTACCGTGTACATCGAAGATGGCTTTTTGGTCGAAGATTTTATCTATATTAGTTAATATGAATATTCCGGTTGTCTGGTCTACCTGAACTATTCCAAATTCGCGAAGTATAATAACGTATGGGCGAAAATTAGTGGGTACCATTGGAGCAAATGCAGGATCTGGATTAGCTAGGCACCAATTTGCTGCCATTTGTAGGTTTGCATAAAAATTATCTAGTTTTGTGAAATCAGCTAATAATTCAGTAGAGTTTAGGCCTGCTGGTAACCCAGGAACGCTATTTCCAGCTCCCTGCCAAAACCCATTTGTTTCCATTTGTTTTAATATATTGTGAACGCTGAAGTCTCCTTGTCTTGGTACGTCGCCTACCCTGAAGTCTGCGAATATTCCTTGTGCGTCTACAGACTTTATACGAACAAATCGTTGTTTGTCTAAAATGTTTCCAGCAGGATCCTTGTATGTCCATGATGCATAGGCGTGTCCATCAAAAATACCTGTTGCATTATTGATTGCTTTGCCAAGTGGGTTCAAAACATCTTTCCTTTTGTATAAAGTCAGGTTTCCTAATTTTATCTCTTTTTTGGGGCCGAACTTTAAGCCCAGCATTGTTGGAACAGAATTTCCAAGAAAATCTACAAAATCCTTAACGTATCTAACCCGTCCAGTGCTTAAAAGGTTCGCTAAATCCTCCCCTGATTTGAATTTATTACCAGGGATTAGGTCTAAAAGCCTTGAACTTTGTAAAGCTGCTCGTAAAAAACTTCCTTGCTCGATATTTTCAAGTATTTCCTTAACGGTTGAAACATAAAATAGATCATCTGCAATTGCAGCTGCTCTTTTGGCGTCATCTAGTCGTGCGAGTGCACGATCGATTTTCGAATTTCTTTGTGCTTGTGTTAGGGTGGAATACCTTGTATTTATATCTCGTCTTATGCCATTTCTAATGTATCTATAATCATTCACTGTTTGTGCATATGCCATTATTAAGTTTTTGTCTTGTATACCATTTGTGTCTGCTTTGAAAAAACTGCGGTCTCTGTAACCAGTGAATTGTTCTTGCATTGAAGGAGGTTTGGCTGGAACCCATGGGATTCCTACTGGTATTTGTTCTTTCATTCCTACCGCGTAGTCTTTTTTGTCAAAAACGGTACTGTAATTATTTCCGTTTCCTTTTAGTTTTTGCATTAGGTCTTCTGGCTCGTGGATTATTGGATTATAAAAGGATCTTCTAATGTTTATATCTTCAATAGCTAGAAAGGATCTTAATACGGCTTTTTCTTGTGGCGAGTAGTTACCAAAATCTGATATTGAAAGCCCCAACACCGAAGCGGTTAGAGCGTCGCTTGCTAATATAGTTTCTATGGTTGTTCCAGTGCTAAGTGTTTTTGACAAACGGCCTATCTCTGCATTCGTAAGTGCTTGACCCGATTCGCTTAATGCTGATTGTGATTTCCCCAAAACTTTTTCTAAATCTATTCCGATTT
>Ga0154988_119_pt2 | contig 5087 bp, 4 predicted proteins | sample RifCSPhighO2_01_FD_105956 | JGI IMG/M metagenome (GOLD analysis project Ga0154988, IMG submission 105956) | Candidatus Levybacteria bacterium RIFCSPHIGHO2_01_FULL_42_15 | reverse complement strand
TCACTATAACGGTCCTTTAATCACTTTGTTAGCTGTCGCCAGTATTTACGGCGCCCGCCGCACCCTCAAATTTATTCCCCCTTTTTTTCTGACAGGGATCATCCTTGTCATTACTTTGGTCCAAAATTTACTCTTCCATGGCCCCGTTAATTCTATTTTCAAGACAGCTTTCTATCAAACCCAAGCTTGGCAAGAAGATGCCCGTGAGTTAATCCGGCAAGTGCCCCGCAGCGGCTCTCTGGCTACCCAAAATTTTCTTCTGCCCCACTTATCGCAACGGGAAAGTTATGCTCTCTTGCCTGAGATTAAAGACGCCGACTACGTCGCCGTAGTGTTAAATTACTCCGGCCCGGACTTCTACGGCCCGCCACTGGATATACTCCAAGAGCAACTAAATCAGCTTATCGCCACCAAGCAGTATCAAATCATCTGGCAAAAAAACCAAGCCGTCCTACTTCAAAAAGTGCGGTAAAATAGACTTGTGACCAGCCGTTTTACTCTCATTCCCGCCGTCCACCTATTTCTGATTAGAAATCAACAAGTTCTTCTGCTTCGCCGCTTTAACACCGGCTACGAAGACGGCAATTACTCCGTCCCCGCCGGCCATCTGGATGGAGATGAAACTGCTACTGCCGCTATGATCCGGGAAACTAAAGAAGAAACCAGCCTAGTAATTAAGCCAGTGGATCTTAAATTAATCCATGTTATGCACCGTAAGAAGCTGACCGAAGAAAGAGTTGACCTTTTTTTCACCATCCCAACTTGGCAGGGAAAACTTAAAATCACGGAACCCCACAAGTGTGATTATTTATCCTGGTTTCCTGTCAAAAAACTTCCTCCCAATATGGTCCCCTACATCCGTTTTGCTATTCGGCAATACTTAAAGGGCAATATTTACTCCGAATACGGCTGGAAAGGAGAACCATAAAACTTACTTCCGAAGAACAGCTCACGATTAAAACTTATAACACCAATGCTAAGGTTTGGGCCCAAAAACATTCCACTCCTGGATTTTGGAGCAAAGAGATGGCAATTTTCAAGAAACTTCTTCCTGAGGGGAAAATTTTGGAAATCGGTGCTGGCGGGGGTAGAGATGCCCAAGAATTAATTAGACTGGGTTACGATTATGTGGGGATTGACGTGGCAGAAAAACTTCTGGCCGAGGCCCAAAAAATTAACCCTACCGCCACTTTTTTGCACCAAAGCATCTATGAGCTAGATTTCCCCAAACATGCCTTTGATGGCTTTTGGACTGCCGCCACCCTACTTCATATTCCCAAATCTCGGATCAAAAGCGCCCTTCGCAAAATTCACGCCGTAATCAAACCTAGGGGCATCGGTTTTATCTCTATCAAACAGGGTAAGGGAGAACGCATTGAACAAGACGAGCCTCAAATTCCTGGAGATCGCCGCCGCCTGTTTGCATATTACTCGCAGAATGAGTTTAAAAAAATCTTAGAGGATAATAGCTACCAAGTTATCGAGACCCACACTAAACCTATAAGCGAGCGGACTACCTGGTTAATTTATTTCGTCAAGGTCATTAAATGATTCGTCGATATCTACCTATCATCCTAATTTTGTTTCTCGCTGCGGTATTGCGGTTTGTGCAACTGGGGAAAAATCCGCCCGGGCTGTATTGGGATGAGGTGTCGTTGGGTTACAATGCTTATTCGATTTTAACCACGGGCCGGGATGAACACGGGGAATGGTTACCCCTAACTCGATTTAAAGCCTTCGGCGATTACAAACCCCCGGGATATATCTACGCTACTGTTCCCTCCATTGCCCTGTTTGGCTTAAATGAATTTGCGGTTCGTTTCCCTTCTGCTTTAGCCGGAGTGGCTATGGTTTGGCTGACTTATCTTTTAGTGAAAGAGCTATTCCCAGTTCACCTCGGGGGAGTCCAAGGCCACCCCCGAGGTGTCCAAGCAGCAACGCTGGCCGCATTGCTGCTGGCAATTTCACCATGGCATGTGCAACTGTCCCGGGTTGCTTTCGAAGCTATGCTGGCGGCTGCCTTAAACTTGGCTGGTATCTACTTTTTCGTCAAAACCATTCGTAAATCCGGCTGGTATTTGATTCCTGCGGCAATATTTTTTGTCTTAACCCTTTACACCTTCAATAGTAATCGCTTGCTTACCCCGCTGGTGCTTATGGCCCTGACTCTAATTTACGGCCGTGATCTATGGTGCAAAAAGTCAGCCGTTATCGTGGCTGCTATTATCGGTCTGGTTTTATCCCTACCGCTAATTCCCTACTGGCGTTCGCCGGAAAGCAAAGTTCGCTGGCACGAGGTCAATATCTTTAGCAATTTGGACGTTATCAAGGATTCCAATCGGCGTATTGCTGCCGATGGCGGCGGGCGGATAGCCAAGTTGATGCATCATCGCTATTTGGGTCATGCCGCTAATTTTTTGCACCATTATTTTGACCACTTTAAGGGCCAGTATTTATGGGTTACCGGTGATGGTAACCCGCGTTTTTCTACCCAAAGCACAGGTCAACTTTACTTAATTGAAGCGTTGCCATTGTTAGCCGGATTTTACTTTTTGTTGACTCACAAAAGTAAGACTGGTGTCTTGCTGCTGGCTTGGTGGTTCCTTGGTCCCATCCCAGCCGCTACGGCGCGGGAGACCCCCCACGCCCTACGGACTGTATCGATGCTACCTGTCCCCCAGATTATTATGGCCTTGGGTTTAGTCAGATTTAAAAAATTGTATGTGTATTTGATTACTGGCTTTTTGATGTTTGAACTCATTCGCTTCCAATATAATTATTACCGTAACTACCCTCAAGAATTTGCCGGCGAATGGCTAACCCAGTATCCGCCTTTAGTGCGTTATCTTAAATCGGTAGAAAATGACTACGACCAAATTTTCGTCACCAGTGATTTTGGCCGCCCCTATATTTATTTCCTCTTCTACAACCAAATTGATCCAGCCCAATTCCAACTTGAAGGCCGCACTACCAGAACCGGCGACGTTTTTGGCTTCTTTGACGTCCACTCTGTTGGTAAATATAAATTCGACGCCCCGGATTTGACTCATCCTCAATCAAAGACAGTTTATGTCGTCAGAGATGGAAATCAGTTCAAAATTATAGATAACCTATGAAACATATTCTTCTGATTATTAGTATTACTCTTTTAGCTGCATTATTGCGTTTTTATCAATTAGGCTCTAATCCTCCCAGTCTGGATTGGGACGAAGTTTCTCTGGCCTACAACGCCTACTCTATTATCAGAACCGGCGCCGATGAATACGGTAATACCTTTCCATTATTATCCATCCGGTCTTTTAATGATTATAAGCCGCCTATGTATGTTTACAGCTTAATTCCTTCATTGCTGCTTTTTGGCAAAACCGATTTCGCCATTCGCTTCCCTTCGGCCCTGGCCGGAACATTAACAGTTTTAGTGACCTACTTTTTGGCTAAAGAACTGTTTAAAAATACAAAAATTGCTGTCCTTTCTGCGCTACTCCTGGCTATTTCGCCGTGGCATTTGCAATTTTCTCGGATCGCTTTTGAAGCTAATCTGGCGCTGTTCTTTTTCGTAGCCGGAATGTGGTTATTGGTTAAAGCGTTGACTCGTCCGGCTTTCTTGCCCCTAGCCGCGGCTACTTTGGGACTGGCTGTTTTTGCTTATCACAGTTTAAGATTAATAGTTCCATTGCTAGTTTTAATCGTGATTATTCCCCGATTGAGCTGGCTTAAAGCTAATTTTAAACATACTCTTGCTGCCGGTTTTATCGCTTTGATCTTTGTAACTTTATTACTGAGGGTTATTTCTCAAGGCGCCGGCCAAGCCCGTTTAAAAACCGTTAGCTTTTTAACTATCCCCAATTTACTGGCTAAACAGCAAGGCATAATCAATCATCGCTATCTGATTTATCTACGCCAGTTCATGATTGGCTATACCGATCACTTTAATGCTAATTTTTGGTTTATTGACGGAGACGGTAATCCGCGCCATCACGCTAACGGATTTGGCCTGCTTTACTTAATTGAAGCGCCGTTTTTAATCATTGGCATAGTTCAACTTATCCGCCACTATCGCCCTATTGCCGCCATTTTATTACCCTGGTTTCTCTTAGCTCCAGTTGCCTCTTCTATCACCTCGGGTACGCCCTCTGCCGTCAGAAGTTTATTTTTTCTCCCCACTTTTCAGATTTTCACTGCACTTGGCTTAGTCAGATTACGTAAATTATTTGCCATAAGCTATGTGCTATTAGCCGTAATCAGCTTTGCTGGTTACTTAGACTTGTACTACCACCATACCCCCACTGAAACTTCGCAGGGATGGCAGTATGGGTACAAACAAATGGTACAGCAAGTTATGAGCAGCAAAGATAATTACGACAAAATTATCATTACTACAGAGTATGACCAGCCATATATTTACTTCTTGTGGTACGGTAACTATGATCCCAAAATCTGGGTTAACGATGGTGAATTTGCCAAACACTTTGACAAATTTGAGTTTCGCAGTATTGCCGAAGGTGACCTAACCATAAATAATGCTCTGTTAGTTGGCTCGCCTAAAGAAATCAAAATTCCTAACTCTCTCTGGCAAATTAATTTCCTGGATGGCACACCCGCTTTTGTTGCTGTAGCAATATGATCTGGTTAATTCTTTTTATCATCACTATTTTGCCACTCAAGGGGTTGATCGGCCCGGGTATCACCGATGCTCACGACAGTATTTCGCATGTAGTGCGGACTTATTCTTTTTACGAGTCGTTGAAACAGGGTAATATCGTCCCTCGGTGGTCGCAACACTTAAATTACGGCTACGGTCATCCTATTTTTATGTTTCTTTATCCCCTACCCAGCTACTTCACCGCCCTGTTTCATGCTTTAGGATTTTCTATCATTGCCAGTGTTAAATTAGTCATGAGTGTCAGCTTCGTTCTGGCAGGACTTGGGGCCTTTTTGTGGTTTAAAGAATTGTTTGGTTCCTGGCCCGCCGTGATAGGCGCGGCCGTGTGGCAATTGGCTCCCTACCGCTTCGTTAATCTCTATGTCAGGAACGCTTTCGGGGAAAATACCGCTACTTTGTTTGTGCCTTTAGTATTTTGGTTATT
>Ga0154988_116_pt1 | contig 5873 bp, 6 predicted proteins | sample RifCSPhighO2_01_FD_105956 | JGI IMG/M metagenome (GOLD analysis project Ga0154988, IMG submission 105956) | Candidatus Levybacteria bacterium RIFCSPHIGHO2_01_FULL_42_15 | reverse complement strand
CTGTTTGGAACGTTTGGATCTTCGCCATCTGTGATTTGTCCCCGCGTTAAACGCCCAAGCATATCGGCTCTTCTGTCTGAACTTAACTCGTCGAGGTCCATTATTTGCGTAAAAGTGCTAGTTCCAAGTTTTTTGACAGTTTCAACAGGACTTGAAATGAGGTCTTTTATTGTTATAGTTGACACTACGCCTTTAATATCAGCAATTGACTCTGGACCTTCAAGAAGAGCACTTATAAGATCGCTTTCCGAAAACGACGTTCCCGTCATCGCCGATGGCAATTGATTTACCCTTAATACAAAAATTTTATTATCATAATCTTTTCTAACAATCGCCCATGTTTCATGTGGATAATTTGACGGTATCTTAAACAGATCTTCTATCCAACCTAAAAATGTTATTGGTTCTTTTACTGGAGGAGGCATATTTATGCTCATTTTAACGGCATAGTGGTTTTGATGCAATTAGATGTAGCGAGGTGTTTTTATAATGCTGTATACTTGCCAGTTACGAGTAAGCATTGAGAAATAACTTTTTACGTGATAAAAATATAGTGATGAAGACTTTTAAAAACCTTAAGAATTCAATAATACTTTTAGCTATCTTCTTACTATGTGCAGGATTTTCAAGGGGGATACTAAGGCCTGCAAACGCGAACCCTATTCAGTCGGTATTTGAAATAATTACTGCCCCTGATGTGCATTTAGGAAATTGGGTCCAAAATATTTTTTGGAGTACTGCGATGAATGCCCCACTAAAACTTGCTTGTGGTGGGGAAAAAGACATGGATGCGATTTTTGTTCAAAAAAAGCCATGCCTTACGGAAGATGAAATGAATAACATATATTCTTATGTTGAAGACGGCAGAATGCCTGGTGGTTTGTTTGCTATGAGTACATATACTTTAGGGCAAATAATAAACGAGCCGACTATCCCAACCAATCTAGCAATGTATATAGATGACGTTAAAGGTAATAGTATTTTTAATGATAATGCATATGCCGCTACTGGATATTCAAAACCTTCTGATTTTTTTCAAGCTAGCACTTTGTCTGTTTGGAAAGCAACAAGGAATTTATCTTTATCGTTGTTGGGGTTGTTTTTAGCAATCGCCGCATTAGGAGTTTTATTTAGGCAAAAGCTGAGTCCGCAAGCAGTTGTAACTATATATAGTATTTTGCCTTCTGTTCCATTGGCTATTTTATTTATTGTCTTATCGTATCCTATTGTTGCTGTTGCAATGAATTTGGCAATACCACTGTTACAGCTTTCAATTAAACTTGGACTGGATATTTTCAAAGAAATCGCACAAGGGGTTAGTTCTGGTGCTGTTCCGACACCTGTTGGAGGTTGGAATTTATTTACAGTTATGATATCGGTTATGGCTAGCCTGTTTGGTTCTGTTGCCAACATCGTTATTTCGATCCCAATTGTATTGCTTGTGATTGCCACAGTTATTTTGTTAGTTACTCTAGTTATTAGAGCGATTTATGAATTTGCTAAATGGTATGGAACGTTTGTCATTTTAACCATTGGGTTTCCTGTTGCAGCTGTTATGTCAATATTGCCAGGAAAGCAAGCCGTATTAATGACGTTTATAAAGAAGCTTCTTGTAAATATGTTGGTTTTTCCTGTTGGGGTATTATTACTATTTGTTGGATTTGGTTTCATGATGACTGTTTTGGACCCTGCCTTAACTTTCACAGGTGGAGTTGGGTACATTTTAAATTTTGGTATTTTTGTAACAATGGTCAAATTTTTAATTGGCTTCGGTATCGCATGGAGTGGCTTTAAAATTAGAGGCACTTTAGAAAACGCCTTAGGTGCTGGGGGTTCCGTTATAAGTATTTTGCAAGGTGGCGGTGGTGATGATAAAAAACCAGGAAGAAGGTAATTAAATTTTTATCTGTTTCTACAATTTATCAATCATATCGCTAACTATTTGAAGCCAAGGATCAACTCCTCCGAAGCCAAAGAATTTTAATATAATATTTAATGCGCTTCCACCTCCGACAATTAAAACAATAAAAATTAATAGATAAAGCCATCTTGTAGGAATTTCTTCCATAATTTTAGAATTTGTCGTATTTGTAAGCATTCTATATATTAAAAGTAACGTGAAAATTATTGCGATGGCAACCAATATTGTTCTAAAAACTGAAAAAGCTCGAGGGATCGCGCAAGTAAAATAATCTCCTAAATCTATATAGCCCCCTGGGGGTGGGTCTAAACCTACGCATGGGGTTGCGGCGATTGCCTGTGTAGATAAAGGTCCACTAAAAAGAAAAATAATGCCAAGTAATAGGCTGGCTGACAGAAATAATTTAGAAATTTTCATTAAGCAAAATTCTAGCATAGTATGGAAAAAAACTTATATTTTGATACTATTTGTTTGTGCAAATAAATTTTTCTAAAGCAATACTTCATTTCGTTTTTTCCTTAGTAATTGTTTTTTGTTTTTTCCTAAATTCAGAGCCAGTTTTTGCTGCACCAATAATAGATAATACACAAGCGGAGATTATCGACATGAAAATTGATGCAGATGGAAAGTTTGATGTTTATGTGAATTTTTTATATTCTGGCAATATCTCGGATGACTTAAGTAGTATCAATTTTGTGTTGCATTCATTTCCTGATCCGAATAGTCGCAACACAACATGCAGTTTGCCTGCGTTGAGTACTAACCCCGGAGCTACTTCTAAGGTTGTTATTGCTCGTGGTTGTGATTTCAGAGATGCAGGACTCGGGCCTGGTACATTTATAAAGTTGTCGGCTTCTGTAAACGTTTTTTACACGCGTTGGTATCCAAAGGAATTCCCTTTTCAAAACAGAATTGGATCGTCTGGAGAACAGTATTTCGCGAGGGTTTATCCATTAGGTTTTGGTAAGTACCAAGTTCAAATGCAAGGAACTAGTAATAAAGATCGTAATACAATTTTTGACCATCATCGTGTCCGGGTTGCTGGGTATCTCGGTGGATTATCAAGTTGGCCTAGCCAATACAGTTGTAGCGAGAACCTTGACATTCGATATTATGAAATACAAGCTGGGGCACTAGTTGATAGCTTTATTTGTGATTTTAGTCCTTTCATCGCACTTGGAGTTAGGACAATTCAACTTCAATATTTGATTGGTGATGGAAGTAATTTTGAAATTGATACAATAAATCCCGTTAGTGTATACGAAGTTAATCTAATGAGTGAAAAAGGTTTTTTTGTTAATTATTCTAAGAACGTTGGAACCGCAAAACCGAATGACCTTTTTGTAGGTGTAACTTTATATCGTGGTTATGGAAACGTTGTATATACGATTAAGTTAAAAGATTCGGCCGGGACTCTTTTTTCTCCAAGAAATAATTGTACTGCGACGAGCAACGATTTTGTAGATCAAACTATAAATGCGGATTGTGATTTTAGCGCTGTGGATCCTTCAAGATCCTATAGTCTGTCATTAAGGAGTCCCTCGAACGTAGAACTTGATTCAATGGCTGTTATTCTAGAAGACTTTAGTCCAGCTGCATCTGGTGGAACATGTTCGTGCCAATTTACTGGCTCATCTTGTTCGGTTTTGCCAGCTGCAAGTGCTTGTTCGTTTGGCTTTGACCCGAAGGTCACGTATTGTGGAGATTCAGGGGATCCAATATGTACGTGTAGTTGCAGTCTAAATGGGCTTGGTGTTGTTCCTGGTGGTTTGCCTCCATTGTTATTTGATATTAGCAGTTTTCAAGGTTGGGCTGCACGTGGCCAGCAGTATATTATTGCTTTTGGTATTTTTGCGTCGATTTTTATTGTTCCTTATTTCGGTGTTTTGTTGGCTTCTGGGAATCCCGAAAGTATTAAGGCAGGTTTAGAATGGGCAAAGTCTTGGGCTTTTGGTTTGCTTTTGCTTTTGCTTTCAAGCCTTGTTATAAGAATTATTGGAAGCGATATATTAGGGTTCTAGGATTTTTATATCTTTCATCGGGAAATCTGCTTTGTTTACAGTAACCAAGGTTAAGTTATGTACTTTTGCAGTTGCTGCAAGCATACAATCGAGTAAAAAGGCCTTTTTCTTTTTTCGAAGAAATTCTCGGCGATACATTGCAGCAAGTTTGCCGATTTCGTAATCTATTTTATACACCTCTACGGATTCAACCAGTATTCCTAGTCTCTCAATTTCTTCATCTGTTGCCCCAACCATAAATTCTGCCACCGCAATAACAGAAAGGGCAAGCGTTTTTTTCTTGGTCCACTCAACAAGAAGTGATGCAAATGGTTCTTTACCTTCGAATGCATAAATTAAAATGTTGGTGTCGGGAATAAACATATCTTTTAATATCTATCGTCCTTGCGTAACATGCGTTGCCAGTCTCTAATTTTTTTATCTGTATTCCAGTGTGGATGAGTTTTCCTATTTCCTGCTCCCACAAATGCTCTAACCGCTTTCATTCTTGCTTCATCGTTTGATTCTTCACTTTTAATTCTTATCTCAATTGCTTTTCTGATATATTCGGACATACTTTCTTTGTTTATGGCAGTTTTTTTTGCGACAAGCTTTCTAAGGCTTGGTGATAAAGAAATTTGGGTTCGTACGGGATATTGTTGCATGGTGTAATAGTCTTACATCATGTAGAGGCTGTCAAGTATCAAAAGCCGTGTTTTAGTTTTTCATCTCTATATTAAACAGCAAGCTTTTTAGATGTATTGCACCTGGTGCACGTAGGTTAAACATTGCTTTGAAGTCTTCTCCTCCAAATGTGTAGTCGCCTTTATTTGTTTTTACTTTTACTTCTGCTGTTACACCGCTACTTGAATAAGTTACATCTATATCTTTGACTTCTGTTATGCCTGATTTTTCTTTTACGTCAGATCTTGACCATGTGTCTGAAATATCTTTGCCCCAACAACTTTTTGCGTCAGGTTGAGAAAGATGTTTTTGACTATTGCTATCATCTTTTATAAGAACCATAGCACCTATAATATCTGCAAATTCTTCTTCGGTTAACCATGGGTGAGTTCTTCCGCAAGATTTATTACTTCGTGTTTTATACCAACCTTTATAAAACCAGGGTGAACCCGCAATGCTTTCATAAGCGTCACTTGTCCAACAATCCTTACTTCCACATTTTGTATCCCAGCCACCTTTTGTAGAGTGGCCAAGGCTTGTGTATGCATAATTATATCCGCCAGAAGTTGCTGCATAATAAGCCGAAAAAATATCGCCTGTTTTTTTACTAATCATGACCATTCCTTTTGTTTCTTCTACAGCCTGGTGCCACCTTTTGGCTGAATCACTTGATGCCTTTGATGAAGACCAAACTTGGCAACTTTCGGAAGTGCAAATTTTGCCTGAAGGGCTTGTGCTACCAGTTCTCCATCCGACATAAGACATTGCATAAGTTCTAGCAGCGATTGCTTGAGCCTTTAAAGCATCCATCGGCCAACTTGCTGGCATTTCGGCTAGGCCTTTTAAATATTTGCCGTCCAAATCGAACGTGCCTTTGTCTGTATTTATAGTAGAAGGAAGATCGGGTTTTTTAATTTCAATATCACCATAATAAGCAGAAAGAATTTTTTCGTAATTTTGGCCAGATTCGGCGCGCCCCTTGGCGCCATATTGGCTCATGCCTTTTCTGTGTGGCGCGCCGAATGAAAACGCCGCAAATGCAGGTTTAAATCCAGGGTTATAACTTATTTGTGAATTAGGATCTCCAGTTGTTGGAACTTCTCCAACACTTGTGCTAAAGGTTTCTGTTTTTTCTTGAAGTAACGCCGACTGTTTTGCCGAAAGTTCACTTAATTTCTTTCTTATGCTATTTTTTTCATCTTCCAAAGCAACTTTTTTTTGCGAGATCGAAGCAAGTTCACCTTTTGCGGAATTCACTTGGGCTAAAA
>Ga0154988_115_pt1 | contig 6838 bp, 8 predicted proteins | sample RifCSPhighO2_01_FD_105956 | JGI IMG/M metagenome (GOLD analysis project Ga0154988, IMG submission 105956) | Candidatus Levybacteria bacterium RIFCSPHIGHO2_01_FULL_42_15 | reverse complement strand
TCGAAACAGTTGTTTGGTCATTGGGAAGTCCTGGTTGCGCCTCATCTGCCGCTTGATTAACGACGCTATTTCCTGCGATTTGTCCTTGCACAGTTGTTCGGAATGTGGCACGCGCTTCTGTTGTGGGGGTAAATCCAGTTCTTACACTTGTTTGGTTGAGAGGACTTGCCTCATTTGGTGTTGCCGTTCCGGAGAGCTGAAGTTCAACAGCGGGTTTATTGAATCGTTCAACTAGGGATTGGCTCTTAATCTGATCAACAACTCCCTTGGGCGTTGCGTCTGGGGTTGCACCCGCTTGTTTCCTAAGTTCTGCTTGGGTAGCAGCTATTTCTAACTGCCTAGCAAGATGCAATGCGCTTCCCCATGAGTTAGTTACTCTCTCTATTGCCATTAGTCGTATTGTATCGCTCAAACGCTTTTTTGTCAATGGTTTAAAGTATCGTAAGTGATTTTGGAGAATGGGTGATAATGCTTGGACCTTTTTTCTCAAGAACTACAACATCCTCAATTCGAACGCCTCCGAGTTTTCTATCATAAATTCCCGGTTCAATGGTAAATACCATACCCTGTTTTAATATGTCTTTTGAAACAGGAGAAATGCGAGGAGACTCGTGCACCTCAATCCCAACTCCATGACCAAGAGAGTGGGGAATGGAGGGGTAGCCTTTCGAGATAATGTATCTTCGGGCAACGTCATCTACTCGAGAAGCTTGTACCGATTGATGATCGGAAGATAGAAAGTCGAGAGCTTTTTGCCCTGCATCATGGACGGTTTGGTACATGCGTTTTTGTTCATCAGACGGTTTTCCCACAAACACTACTCGGGTCATGTCAGAACAATACAACTGATACCGCACGCCAAAATCTATAAGCACGTGGTCTTTGATCGCTAGTCTTTGATCGCCTGTCTTGTGATGGGGAGTAGCGCTGTTTTTGCCAAACGCAATAATGGGAGGAAACGCAACGTCTGCGCCCTGTTTTTTAATCCAGTACTCTAGTTTGGCAGCAAGTTCCTTTTCACTAATCCCCGGTTTTACATAAGAGAGGAGACGAGCATACGCTTTGTCGGTTAAATCGCACGCTTTTTGAAGAAGCGCGATTTCTTCTTTTGTTTTAATTTGCCGAAGATCTGCAAGGATAGAATGGGGGATTGCAACAGATGACAGATTAAGGTTTTCGTATTCCTCAACGGTTACATGCTCTTTTTCGATCCCTACTCTTTGGGCGTTAAGAGAGCGAAGAATTCCTCCTACGTGTTTGGACAATGGATTTTTTAGCGAGATTTCTTTAAGGGAAATCGTGGGCTTTACATGCGCGAGAGCGCCAAGGTATCGGCGATCTGTAAAAAGGAGGGCATTTTGTAGAGAGATGAACATAAATGCTTCTCGCTCAATATCTGAAAATCCGCCGTATCCGGTTAAATAGGCAATATGGGAAGAAGACGATATCAATATCGCGTCAAGGGATCGCTTTTTCAGTTCTTTCTGAATGCGCTCAATTCTCTTATTCACTGGAAGAAGTTGCGGTTTTTTGCGAACCACTTTTTATTGGAGCGGGAAGAGATACCTGTATGGCGGGATTCCTGGGGGTTTCTTCAAACAAAATAACGCGGGATGCAATAATGCGATTTTTTTCCTTGGTATCTCCAAACCCCGCAACCAGAATGCGTTGCCCTTCTTGTATTTTGGAAAAACCGGATTGAGTAAGCCCGTCTTCTTTTGCGTATGACCTTGTTTTGGTTGTTGATTCCACATCCACAATGATTTGTTTATTTTTTTCATACGCTACCATTATGGTAAATGTGTCTTTGTCAACAGAGATTACCGCTCCATGAAAAACGGAGGGAAGGCGGATTGACTGGACAAATCGGGCGAGGGTTCGTTTGGACTCCTTGTTGTAAAGTCCTAAAATGCCAAGGGTTGTCCCTTTGGAAATATCGGATATGCCAAAGTTTTCTGTTGCGGAGACAGAGGCGAATTTTGTCAGCTCGTCAACGTCTATAAAGCGCGTTTCAGTCTTGATATCGGAAAGGGTGATTTGCGTGTTGGTAACCGAAATTACCGTTCCGATGATGCCGCGGCGTTCCACGAGTTTTAGAGTTGCCACTTTGGAGGCAATGCGATCTTTGAGGCTGTTAATTTGTTGCTCAAGAGTCTTGGTTTGATCCGTGGTAGGGGTTACCTGCGCAAAAGCGCAAGAGGGAAAAATAAAAAATGAAAAGATAAAAATGAACCAAAGAGCAATCGGTTTCATATTAAAAGGTTTCGGTTGAAAAGGTAACCGTTTTTGTTGTTTTTGTCTCTTCTCCGTTGGGTGATACTGCAACAATCTCAATTTTGTTATAGTCATCACGGATAGTAACGGTTGTTGCAAACGTTCCGATTGAGGTGGGCTCGATCACTAAATCGTCCGTGTTGGTGGATATCACAACGATTGCGTCTTTGCTTGTTTTTCCGGAGACGGTAATTACTTTCCTGTCAGAGACTTCTTCATCTTTTGGCGCGTCAACGGTGAGAAAAAGAGAAGATTGAGACAGGGAGGAAGGAGCAGTGGTGGAAACAGTTTTAAGATTTTGAGGCGGGACTGTCCTTGTTGTTTGGTAGATAAAAAAAATAACCCCTGTTGCAAAAATCCCGATTAAAACAGCGATAAACGAAAGAATTATTTGTTCCGCTTTCATGTGGGGAGCTTATGATACGACAAAAGATTCCCCTTGTCAAGAAAATATTGCTGTGCTAGGATGGAGTGTATGGAAATTTCGAAACTTTCTTCCCAAACCCTCAAGATTCGCGGCAAGAAAACGGCACTTCTTATAGACCCTGTTAAGGAAACGCCAAAAACAGCATGTGACGGGGTAATCGTTTTGTCTGCTCAAGAAATTGACATGTCTCGTAGCGAGGGCGCGCGCGTTTTCATTAAAGGGGCGGGCGAATATGAGGTTGGAGGAATTAAGATTTCTGCCCAAATGTTTGGCGCAGAGCTTGTGTACGGCTTTATTATTGACGGGATCCGTCTTCTTGTTGCGACAAGCCAGGGATTGAAAAACGCGAAAGATTTAAAGGAGTATCACGTGCTTTTAGTAAACGCGCGTGACGCTATTGATTCATCTCTTGTTACTTCAGTCGCTCCTAGGCTGCTTGTTTTATATGGAGAGAACGCGGAAAAAGTCGCACAATCAATCGGAAAAGAGGCGCAGACAATGTCTAGATACTCAGTAACATCCGACAAACTTCCGGAAGAAATGCAAGTAGTAATTCTTGCCTAAGTTTCAAGTATGGCAGCGCGAGTCCCTCCCCATAACGAAGATGCCGAGCAAAGCGTGCTAGGGGCGATTCTTATTGATAAAGACGCAATAAGCAGCACGTCTCTTACTCTTTTTCCCTCCGACTTTTACCATGACGTGAACGGCCTTATCTTTGAGGCAATGCTCACGCTCTATGAAGAGAGAAAACCCATTGATATGGTAACGCTTACTTCCTTCCTCAAAAAAAAGAAAAAGTATGAAAAAGTTCCCCTTTCTTACATAAGCGAGCTGGTGAATACGGTGCCTACAGCCGCAAACATTGAGCATTACGCAGGACTTATCAAAGAGGCATCAACAAAGCGGTCTCTCATAAGCGTTGGGGGTCATATAGCGGAAATGGGATTTTCCCAAGAGGAAGACGCAAATGAATCGCTTAACAAAGCGGAATCGGAGATTTTTTCCATCTCCCAGGGGCACGTCATACGCGGATTCATACCGGTTAAAGAAGCATTAGCGCAAAGTTTTGACAGAATCGACGAGCTTCATAAAAGTGGTGCCGGTTTGCGGGGCGTACGCACGGGATTTTTTGATTTGGACAATATGCTTTCCGGCATGCAAGAATCAAACCTTTTGATTTTGGCAGCCCGGCCGGGACAGGGAAAAACAGCGTTTTCCATAAACATCGCCCAAAACATTGCGGTGATTGACAAAAAGCCGGTTGGCATTTTTTCTTTAGAAATGAGCAAGGAGGAGCTCGTTGATCGACTGCTCGTGGGACAGGCGGATGTTGACGCGTGGAGGCTTAAAACAGGAAGGCTTTCGGAAACGGATTTTGAAAAATTGTCATCTGCCATGGGGGAGCTTGCCGACGCGCCTATCTTTATTGATGACACGCCCGGTCTTTCTGTATCTGCGATGCGCACAAAAGCGCGCAGGCTTCAAATGGAGCAGAATGTCAAGCTTTTTATTGTTGATTATCTCCAGCTGGTGGATCCGGGGAGGCGCTATGATAACAGAGTGCAGGAGGTATCCGTGGTATCGCAATCTCTTAAAAATTTGGCGCGTGAGCTGAAAGTTCCGGTGTTGGCAGTTTCCCAGTTATCCCGGGCAGTTGAGCATAGGGGAGAAAAAAAGCCTCAGCTTGCGGACTTGAGAGAATCGGGGGCTATTGAACAAGACGCGGATGTGGTAATGTTTTTATATAGGGAGAATGATGAGTTTTCAGCCACTATGCCAATGAAGCTTGGGATAGCAAAGCATAGAAACGGTCCTGTGGGGGAGGTAGACCTTTTGTTCAGGGGAGATAGGATTAAGTTTTATAGCGTAGAGAGAAAAAGAGAAGAATAAGTGAAGGGAGGTGAACAAACGTAATGGATGATCAGAATCAAACACCACAAAATCCAGTAACTCCGCCGCAAGACCAGCAGGTTCCCGGGGGTCAAGTTCCGCCACCTGCTGTTCCTGGTGAGCCAATGAGTACGCCTCCGCCGTCAGTCGGAGAAGTTCCTCCTCCTCCGCCAGTCCCGATTGAATCGGTGCCAGTAGCTCCACCCGAGGTGGGGCAAACCCCGACTGAATCGGGGGCAACCGGTGGAGATACGGGTAGCGCCCAAAGTTAATCAGGCGTTGGGAAACATACAAAGCCCCGCCAACGGCGGGGCTTTTCTTGCAAACTAAGACTTGACTAGTATGAGTTTTACGTGATAGATTTTTGTTGTGTTCGGCGCAGGTCTTATTACATTTCGCGAAACGCTTGAAGCCGCGTTGGTAGTTGGAGTTCTCGTATCGCTTCTTACAAAAACAAATCAATCCGTCTACAAAAAATTTGTCTGGTGGGGAATTGGGATAGGAATTGGTTCTGCCTTACTTCTTGCGGTTCTTCTTGAGCTGTTTTTTGGAGGACTTGTTGGTTCAACCAAGCAGATGTTTGAGGGCGTTTTGATGTTTGCAACCGCTTCTTTTTTAACCTGGATGATTTTGTGGATTCATCGGCAAAAAGATATGGTTGCGCGAATAAAGACAAAAGTGGTAAAACATGCCAATGAAGGATATGGGTTGGGAATATTTTTTCTTACGTCAAGTGCTATCCTTCGGGAAGGAACGGAAACCGTACTGTATTTAAAGGCAACAAGCCTTGCGGGATCTGAAAATCAGATGGTAGGAGCCCTGGTTGGTATTGTGGCTGCCTTGATTACCGGCTATGCTATTTTTGTTTGGGCAATGAAGATCAAAATCCAGTTGGTGTTTCAGGTGACGTCGATATTCCTTCTGCTCTTTGCCGCAGGGATGGTTTCTCATGGGGTCCATGAATTTCAGGAAGTAGGGCTCTTGCCGGTTTTTTCATTTGATCCCCTCATCAACATTTCTAGCGTTTTAGATCACAAAAGCAGTCTTGGTAGCATCTTACGAACACTTTTTGGGTACACTTCTCGTCCAACGGCGCTTGAGTTAAGCGCGTACACTTTTTATATTCTTTTTATCTTTTGGCTCGAGCGATTTACCGACAAGCTTCTTAACCGCAGAATAACGTCGATTTCCTCCTAAGAAATTGTTCTTGTTGCAATTTCCTACGATATCAGCGGTTACGACTATTTTCATCTACGATTTGGTACCACCACCAGTCGGTAATCAAAGAAACAATGCCGGAGAAGAAAATAAAAGTAACAAAGGCTAGGCTTAAGAATGTCCAGGAAAAAAATTTAGTGATGTTCATACAAAAAAACCAGCCAAGGCAGAAACTTAAGTCTTTGCAAACCGATTGCCCAAACGAGCTTGCTTGTATTTAATCTATTTTCTTTTAAACTTTCTAATAATACTTGTTCTTATTTCTGCATCAACTAAGGCGTGATGAAGCGCAGGCAATATCGAGGCAATAACAATAAGCCCGACAATTGGCAGGAGGTATCTATCAACATCTGGAATCAGGCTTCCCAGATAATATCCTGCCAAAGTTACTCCAATTGCCCAAAGTACTCCGCCAACTAAATTAAAGATTAAAAATTTTTTGTAATCCATTTTTCCAACCCCTGCAACAACAGGAGCAAAAGCGCGAATTACCGGAATAAACCTTGCTAAAATGATAGTTTTCCCTCCGTGTTTATCATAAAAGCCCTGAGCCCTTTCCAGGTGTTTTTTGTGGAAAAAAATTGAATCATCTTTGCTAAAAATCTTAGGTCCCAGTTTAGCTCCGATTAGATAACCAATGCTGTCACCTGCAATCGCGGCCACAAAGCAACCGGCAATTAAGATTTTAATATCAAGGTATCCTTGGAAGGCTAAGAATCCTGCTGTAAAAAGAAGACTGTCCCCGGGAAAGAAAAAACCGATTAAAAGACCGGATTCTAAAAAAACTATGGTAAAAATTCCCAAATACCCAACTGCTTGAATTAGATAAGCCAGATCAAAAGGCATAAAAGTAAGTATAGCAAATACTCCCAAGGTGAATTTTCCCCCCGCCACTCGGGACTATGTGCAGCTTTACAACAAAGCTCGAACATATTTTATCAAAAACTCGTAGAAATTGACAGCGTCGGCGGCTGCGGCGAGGAAAAGGGGTTTAAGGGGAAAAGGAATCGCCGCAGCCGCCTCCGCCTT
>Ga0154988_103_pt1 | contig 9549 bp, 9 predicted proteins | sample RifCSPhighO2_01_FD_105956 | JGI IMG/M metagenome (GOLD analysis project Ga0154988, IMG submission 105956) | Candidatus Levybacteria bacterium RIFCSPHIGHO2_01_FULL_42_15 | reverse complement strand
GATGGCGGAGGAACAACGAGTGGAGGGGGAGGGACACCAGCACCAACGTCTGCTCCCACCACCGAAACTCCCCCTTCTCAACCAGCACCAACGTCTGCTCCCACCACCGAAACTCCCCCTTCTCAACCAGCACCAACTCCCTGATCACATAGATAATTCGCTGGGCTTGACAAATGGACATTTATGTCTCATGATGAAATTAGATATGTGGTGGAAAGTATATTTTTGGCTTTATCTTGCTCTTTCGGTAATCGGCGCATTTGGACTTCTGGAATTTACTCCATTAAAACCAGCTGACTTTCTGGGTCTTCTTTTGTCAATTATTCTTCTTATCGCTGCTTTTGCATACGTGCATAAACAGAAAAAGAGTTTAAAGATGAAACAGTGGCGATGGTTGTTTTGGATTGTTGCTTTTTTCTTTTTGGAAAAGATTGCAGAGATTTACTTTTTACCCAAAGATATCGTAAGTACCTATCTTTCGTTTCTCCAAACCGCAACGCCACTCACCGATACGCAAAGGCTTTTTAGCTGGCTTATCAGCGCTCCCGCCTTCTACGGCCTCTATAAGCTATCCTTCAAAAAGTAGATACTTCTGCGTGATATACTCGTACTATGCCTTTGTTACACGTGGGGATATATCTCTTATCTTTTATCGCGTTGTGGATGGGAACCCAGCTGATTGTATCCTCCGTAGAAAAACTGGCACACCGACTTAAGGTTACCTCTTTTTCGATATCGTTTTTTCTTCTGGGAATATTTACCTCTATTCCAGAATTTGGCGTTGGCTTGAGCGCAATTGCAGAAAGAAAACCTAGCATCTTTGTAGGAAATCTTATTGGTGGAATACCGGTCATTTTCTTTTTAATCATTCCCCTCCTTGCGATTTTTGGCAACGGTATAAGACTGAATCATCAACTTACAGCCCGCAACCTTTTACTCTGTTTTGTTGTGATGCTTGCACCTGCATTTTTAATGATTGATCATTCGGTATCAACGCTTGAAGGGATAGTAATGATTGCGCTCTATGCAATCCTTTTCTACGTGATCCAAAAAGATAAAGGTGTTTTGGACTCACAGCGCAATAATATATTCCATGTCAAATCGTATTCTCTCATGGATATCTTAAGGGTCCTCTTGGGAGTAAGCATTGTTCTTGGAGGAAGCTATATGGTGGTTGAACAGACCAAATACTTTGCAACTTTTTTGGGAATCGCACCATTTTATTTAAGTCTTTTTCTATTATCCATTGGAACCAATCTTCCTGAATTATCCCTCGCAATCCGCTCTGTCATCTCTCACACTAAAGACGTCGCGTTTGGGGATTATGTAGGATCTGCCGCGGCGAATACGTTTCTCTTTGGATTTCTTACTCTGTTAAACTTTGGGAGCGTGGTAACAACAGACAATTTCTTTAAAACATTTTTAATTCTCGCAGGGGGACTTTTATTATTTTTCTATTTCACTCGATCCAAACACGATATTTCAAGAAGAGAGGGGTTTCTGCTTCTTCTCGTCTATATCCTGTTTGTAATTATTGAGAGCACAACGGCATTTTTGTTCTAGTTTATGAACGTTTCAGAAGCGCTTATTCTTTTTCTTATTGAAGGAGGTACTGAATTTTTTCCTCGTTAATGAACTAAGGAACCACCCGTGCTATACTTATGAATAACTTCTGTGAATAACGTTGTATTCTTTGAGGTGCAAGAATGGGAAAAAGATGCGTTACGCAAAGCATTCCCCGATGCCACCTTTGTTGAAGAAAAACTAGAAAGCGCAAATGCCTCTTCTTATCAAAACGCAGAAATTATTTCCTGCTTTATTTATTCTTCACTTACCAAAGACGTGATTGATCACATGATACAACTAAAATGTATTGCAACTCGCTCAACCGGCTTTGACCATATCGACGTCCCCTACTGCAAAAGCAAATCTATTCACGTTGCTAACGTCCCCGAATACGGAAGCAACACCGTTGCGGAACATACGTTTGCGCTCATTTTAAGCTTAACTCGAAAAATCTACCAATCAATCAATCAGGCAAAAAGCCTTGTGTTTGAGCATAAAGAAATTAGGGGAATCGACTTATACGGGAAAACAATCGGAATTATCGGCATTGGAAAAATCGGCAAACAGGTGCTTCGAATCGCAAAGGGATTTGGAATGAATGTCGTCGTGTTCAGTAGATCTCAAGACGATAAATTGTCCGCAGAACTTGGGTTTTCCTATACAAACCTTGATACACTCCTTCACACCGCAGATATCGTAACGCTCCATCTGCCGTTGACAAAAGAAACTCACCACATCATAGACAGAAACAATATTCTTAAGTTTAAGAAAGGGAGCTACCTTCTGAATACCGCCCGAGGGGGTCTTGTTGATACCGAAGCAATTGTCATTGGGCTCGAACAAGAAATCCTTGAAGGGGTAGGGCTTGACGTGCTGGAAGAAGAAAAAGAATTAGGTGAAGAGGTTGACATTTTAACCTCCCAATTTAAGAAACGGGTTAATCTAAAAAACCTTGTGTTTAACCACATTCTTATGAACCACCCCAAAGTTTTGATCACCCCCCATAACGCGTTTAACAGCAAAGAGGCGCTCATGCGCATTGTGACAACGACGATTGAGAATATTAAGGGATGTCTTGAGGGAAACTGCAAAAATTACGTTGCCTAAGCTAGGCTAGGTAATCCCGCAGTTTGTTTCCTCTTGATGGATGACGAAGTTTACGAAGCGATTTTGCCTCAATTTGGCGGATGCGTTCCCGGGTTACCGCAAACATTTTTCCAACTTCCTCAAGCGTTTTGGGGCGCCCGTCTTTAAGACCAAACCGCTCTTCCAAAACCCTTCGTTCTCTGTCCGAAAGAGTCCCCAATACTTGATCTACTTGTTCCTTAAGAAGCTCACGAGACGCGGTATCAAAAAGGGTTGGCGCGGATACGTCATGGATAAAGTCTCCAAGCCTACTATCCTCTTCATCTCCCACCGGACTCTCCAAACTTGCCGGCTCTTGAGAGATTTTAATAATTTGGAGTGCTTTTTCAATATCAATACCAAGCGACTTAGCAACTTCCTCCGCGTTGGGCTCACGTCCCAACTCCTGAGTGAGTCTTCGAGAAGTGCGCAGGAATCGATTAATGTTTTCTACCATATGAACGGGGATGCGAATAGTGCGCGCTTGATCCGCGATAGCCCGAGTAATGGATTGGCGAATCCACCATGTTGCATAAGTAGAAAACTTAAATCCCCTTCTCCAGTCGTATTTTTCAACCGCACGGATTAGTCCCTGGTTTCCTTCTTGGATAAGATCCAAAAGCGTAAGCCCCCGCCCCACGTATTTTTTGGCAATAGAGACTACCAGGCGAAGGTTTGAGGTTATCAAAATTCGCTTAGCCTGTTTATCTCCTTTTTCCGACCGCTTGGAGAGTGAGATCTCCTGATCAAACGTCAAAAGAGGAACGCGGCCAATCTCCTTAAGATACATCCGTACCGGATCGGACACCGTGCCTTCCGTAAGAACCGTTAATGCTTCCAGTTCCTTCTCAAGGTTTTTGATAGGCTTTTGCGCGTCTTCATCCGCAACAGACTCAAACACGTCAATATCAAGACGCAGAAACCGGTCATACAATTCATCAAGCTCGCTCAAGTGATCTTCGGGATGGGGGAAAAGCTCAAGAATACGATCTTGGGTGATATACCCTCGCTTTTTTGCCTCTGCTACAATTTCTGGAATCTTTGATTTCTGTTTGTCTTTTTGTTTCATACGCGCTACAAGTATACGTATTGTACCACATGAGGCTATTTCTTGAGAAAAGAAGTAAGCTCTCGCATCTGTTTTTGAAGACCTTCGTCAACCGCGCCCGTTTTTTCTTCTTTTTTTATGCGAGCGCTTATTAATGCTATCGCCTCTTTTACATAAAGAGTTTTTAGATCCTCCTTTGTTCTTTTGCCCTCAAAACGATACGCTTCCTCGCTCACAAAAGAAGGAAGTGGAAACAGAAAACACGTGTCAAACGCGCTGTGGAGCTCTTTTGGGAGAATGCGGGCGAAGAGGGCGCCTTGATACGCATGTCCTGAAGATAAAAAGTCTTTAAGAAAACGCGTGATCTTCTGGTATGCCGACTCCTGCGTCGCATGCCGTACAAGATCCTCCCACTCAACAAATTCCATAAGCTCCAGAGGATGAGGACACTGAAGAATAAGAGCGGTGAGATATTCCTCCAACACTTCTTCTCTTGCTCGTTTTGTTTTTGAAAGAGAGGGTGCTAGAGAAGACGTATCTTTTTTTGTCATCCGATCAAGTTCCTGCATAATACTTTCGTAGGATGTTGCAAGCTCCTTACTTAATTTACGCACGTAGTGTTCTTTAACAATGGCGTTGGATATATGCGCTATGAGAGGAATAAGCTCCGATGCGATTTTTTTCTTTCCTTCCGCGGAATCCACGGAGTCCGTGTCAGAATGGGTAAGAAGTTTTTCAAAGAAAAAATCATATACGGGAATGTCGTGTTTAACTGCCTTTTTAAATCCGGCGGGATCTTTTTTTATTGCCTCATCCGCATCCTTGCCTATGGGAATTGCGACAACGCTCACCGACATTCCTTTTTCTTCACAAGCAAGAAGACTTCTTTTTATTGCTTCTTGCCCTGCCGCGTCCGTATCAAAACACAGACTTACCTTTTGGGCAAATCGGCAAAGGAGAGCTATTTGCTCCACCGTTAGCGCCGTTCCCTTTACCGCAATCGCGTTTCCGACTCCCTCTTTGAAGCAAGAAATAACGTCAAACTCCCCTTCCACAATAATAGCCCTGTTTTCTTTTTTTATTGCTTCTTTTGCCCCATGAATTCCAAAAAAATGGCTTCCTTTGTGATAAATAAGCGTATCTTTTGTATTTATGTATTTAGGTCCGCGATCGCCATCTTCAAATACGCGCCCCGAGAAACCCACCACGTTTCCTCGGTGGTCGATCAAAGGAAACATGACGCGTCCTTTAAAGAAATCAACAAGAGTACCCCCTTTTATGGTAGCGAGTCCGGCGTCAAAAATATCCTGTCTTTGGTAGCTCTTTTTTTTAACAAGATACTCTGACAAAGGATTACCAAGCCGGGGAGAAAAACCAATCATAAATGTTTTGATGAGAGATGGGGTGAGTCGGCGCTCTTTGAGAAGGTACCCAAGCGCTTTTTTCCCAACGGCATGGTTTGTCAACACGTAGTGATAAAACTCGCAAGATAAATGATTAAGCTCATAGAGCTTTTCCTTGTGCGCCGACGCGCCTTGGGCGAATTGACTACGAACAAGCTCAACTCCTGCTTTTTTGGCAAGAATACTGAGTGCCTCAGGAAAATCCATTTTTTCAAATTCCATAAGGAAGGAGAACGCATCCCCTCCTTTGTTGCATCCACCAAAACAATGCCAAATTTGCCGCTCGGGCGAGACAACAAATGAAGGCGTTTTTTCTGTATGGAACGGACAGCAGGCAGTAAAGTTGCGGCCTGTTTTTTTAAGAGGAATGTATTCTGTAATAAGCGCGACAATGTCTATTTTGTCTCTGATTTGAGCAACCTGATCCATACGCCGCTATTGTACCACGTTTTGATGCTAATAAATCGGGGCTTGCGTTTAGCATAACCGTCTTTTACAATACAGTGGTCTTTATGCCGGCTTCTCTTATAATTGGTGCCTGTTGGGGAGATGAGGGAAAAGGAAAAATCATTGATTATCTCTCCAAAACAGCGGATTATGTTGTCCGGTTCCACGGCGGCAACAACGCGGGACATACCGTCATTAACCGCTTTGGAAAATTCGCCATGCACCTTATTCCCTCCGGAGTCTTCAATAAAAAAACGATTGCCGTTGTTGCAAACGGCGTGGTCATTGATTTGGAAGTCCTCTTGGATGAAATACAAATGCTGAAAAAAGCTGGCATAGATGTTTCCCAAAAACTTATTATTTCCCCCCGTTGCCATCTTATTATGCCCTATCATAAAGTGCTTGATAACCTCTATGAACAAGCAAAAGGGGAAAAGAAAACAGGTACAACCGGAAGAGGAATAGGCCCGGTACACGCAGACAAGGTTAGCTATAATGGAATTCTTGTCTCTGATCTTTTGGACACAAAACTCTTCAAGGAAAAACTAAGACTTCAGCTTAATCTCAAAAACACGATTATCAAAGCACTCGGCGCAAAACCATTTTCCGAAAAGGAGATTCTTAACGCATTCTTTTTACTGCGAAAGAAAATAAAGCCGTTTATACAAGAACCCTATCCGTTGCTTCATGAAGCGCTTGCTAAAAAAAGGCATGTATTGTTTGAGGGGGCACAAGGAACATTTTTGGACAATAACTGGGGGACGTATCCGTTTGTAACGGCATCTACCACCGTATCCGGAGGAATCACTCACGGAGCAGGTATTCCCGCAAGCGCCCTTTCTACCGTTCTTGGCGTCACCAAGGCATACACCACCCGCGTGGGAGAAGGCCCCTTTCCCACCGAACTCTTGGACAAAATAGGAGAAAAATTGCGACAGACGGGAAACGAATTTGGAGCAACTACCGGAAGGCCGCGCAGGTGCGGATGGTTTGACGCCGAACTGGTACGATTCGCAAAAGAAATTAACGGGCTTACGCATCTTGCCGTCACCAAACTTGACATACTAGACACTTTTCCCAACATCAAAATCTGCACCGGATACACGTATTACGGAAAACCCATTAAATATTACCAAACAGATACCCCGCTCCTTGGGAAAGTAAAGCCCGTGTATAAAACGATGAAAGGCTGGCTTTCTTCAACAAAAGGAATAACGTCATTTTCTCAACTGCCACATCCGGCGCGCATATATCTTTTGGAGCTTGAAAAAATAACAAGAATACCAATTGCCTATATTTCAACCGGTGCAAAAACCGATGAGATCATCAAACGATAAGCCAAATTTTGAAACCTATCTTTCCCCTTTTACGTGGCGGTACGGATCTGAGGAAATGCGCCGTATCTGGTCAGAACAATACAAACGAATCCTCTGGAGACGTGTCTGGGTTGCGCTTGCCAAGGCTCAATATAAACAAGGGCTTCTTACCAAACGAGAGCTTGACGATCTTGTCAAACACAAAGAGAACATTGACATTAAAAAGGCTCATCAAATAGAGCAAGCGATCAAACACGACCTCATGGCAGAAATCAAAACATACGCAAGTCAAGCAAAGATAGGGGGAGGCAAATTGCATTGGGGAGCAACCAGCATGGATATTGAGGATAACGTCGATGTTATCCGTTACAAAGAATCCCTTAATCTTATTGAGATACAGACCAAAAAACTTCTTAAGGCATTCAAAACCCAGATCAATCGGCATAAGGAAACTGTCTGCATGGGCTACACCCATCTGCAGCCTGCCGAGCCAACAACTCTTGGCTACCGATTTGCGTTCTACGCCCAAGATTTATTGTATGACGCATCTTTACTTCATTTTGCAAAAAAGCTCAATAAGGGCAAGGGGATAAAAGGCGCGGTGGGAACATCGGCAAGCTTTGTGCGTCTTCTTTCCAAGCAAAAAGCCCGCGTCATGGAACAGGATGTTATGAGACAGCTTGGTCTTGATACGGTTGATATTTCTTCTCAAACCGCGCCAAGAAAGCTTGAGTGGTTTGTTGCGATTGCTTTATCTTCTCTTGCGCAATCGCTCTATAAATTCGCGTTTGATCTTCGTATCTTACAATCTCCCGGTTTTGGGGAACTTTCAGAACCCTTTGGAAAAAAACAAGTAGGTTCATCTGCCATGCCGTTTAAGAAAAACCCATGGAAAGCAGAGCAAATATGTTCTCTTGCCCGCTTTGTCATGACAGTTTCTTCCCTTCCTCAACAAAACGCATCGCACATGCTTCTGGAGAGAACGCTTGATGACTCCGCAAATAGAAGGATTGTGTTTCCCGAGCTTTTTTTAGCAGTTGATGAAATAGTAAAAAACGCCACTGTTATTGTAGAAAACCTACAAATCCATCAGAAAAAAATAGAGAGCAACCTCTCTCTTTACGGTATATTCAGCGCAACCGAAGCAGTCCTTATGGAGGCGGTAAAACGGGGCGCAGACCGCCAAGCGCTTCATGAGATTTTGCGAAACCACGCAGTGTCCGCAAGAGACGAGGTTGAAAAAGGCAATTCCAACCCTTTCCGTGCGTTTCTCACAGAAGATAAAGAAATCGCCCGATTTCTTTCCAGAGAAGAGATAGAAAGACTTCTTAACCCACAAAACCATATTGGGAGAGCAAAAGAAGCATGCGAGGCATTTCTTAAAAAAATCCCTGTATGAAATATCCTGCTGTGATTGGCATTGTGGGCGGGGGACAGCTGGGAAAGATGCTAACGCTTGCGGCAAAAAAGCTTGGCTTTTTTGTGTACGTTATTGATCCAACTCCTCAAAGCCCTGCGGGACAAGTTGCTGATAAGCAAATTGTCGCCGATTACAAAGACGCGGATGCGATTAGAAGGCTTTCGGCTTGCTCCGATGTGATTACTTTTGAAATAGAGCTCGCCAACGATAAAGTTCTTAAAGAGTTAGTAAGAGAAGGCATCATAGTCCATCCCTCTCCCATAACCCTTTCGATTATCCAAGACAAGCTAAAACAAAAACAGTTTCTCAAAGCAAACCGCATTCCTACTGCTGATTTTTTTGAAGTATCAAAAGAAAAAGATATTGAAAAAGCTGTTCAACAATTTGGGTATCCTCTTATGCTTAAGGCAAGAACTGACGCGTATGATGGACGGGGAAACGCGCTTATTGCTTCAAGAAAAGAAATAAAAAAAGGACTGGAGGAGTTGGGGAAAAGAAGTTTATATATTGAACAATGGGTACCGTTTACAAAAGAGCTAGCGGTTATGGTGGCCAGGAGCACCAAAGGGGAAATTGCGGTATATCCGGTTGTTGAAACAATTCACAAAGACAATATTTGCGATACGGTTTTAGTTCCTGCAGGCATTTCTCAAAAGGCGTTTAAGAATGTCCAATCTCTTGGGAAAAAAGTTATGAAACATTTACAGGGAGCTGGCGTGTTTGGTATTGAAATGTTTCTTAAAAAAGATAATAATGTACTCGTCAATGAGATTGCCCCTCGAGTGCATAACTCAGGGCACTATACGATTGAGGCGTCCATTACGTCTCAATTCGAACAACATATTCGCGCAATCTGCGGTCTGCCCCTGGGAAATACTGCTCTAACTCAAAAAGCCGTTGTTATGAAAAATATTCTAGGAACAAAGCATGGTTTCGACTATCCCAAAGGAGTTGAGAAGGCGCTTGCGATTAAAAATGTCTCTATTCATATATACGGAAAGCACGAATCTCGCCCCCAGAGAAAAATGGGACATATAACCGTGACGGGAGAAACTATTGACGAGTGTTTGAGAAAAGCAGAGAAAGCAAGAAGATCCTTGGTTATTTAGTTGTAATCCTTAGTTGTCATCCTGAATTTATTTCAGGATCTCGGTTCAGACAAGATTCCGAAACGAGTTCGGAACGACAAAAAAGAAAGTTATGAGTAAATCATTAGTCGGAATT
>Ga0154988_109_pt1 | contig 10218 bp, 13 predicted proteins | sample RifCSPhighO2_01_FD_105956 | JGI IMG/M metagenome (GOLD analysis project Ga0154988, IMG submission 105956) | Candidatus Levybacteria bacterium RIFCSPHIGHO2_01_FULL_42_15 | reverse complement strand
TGATGATTCCGAAGGCTGATACAGTCCCTTCACTATTTCCTCTGTTGGCGCATCCCTTTTAACCACGCCTTCTGTTGTTCCGGTTACTTGTTGAACCGCACTCTTTGCGGTCTCTGTCAACTCTTCTACCACCCCTTTTATGATTCCTGTTTTATCGCTCATATTCACGTTGTTTTATTTTTCATTTTTCGCTTTTCGTTTTACGCTTACTGTAAAATTCCCAGTTCTTCTTTGCCATTTTCCGAAATCTTATCCGGATTCCAGACAGGCTCCCATACAAGATTCACCCGCGCCTCTCCTACTCCTGCTGCTTTTTTTGCCGCGTTAGGAACCCATTCATCAAACACAATAGCCAATGGGCATCCGGGTGAAGTTAAGGTCATCACAATTTCCACACTTTTTTTCTTCTGATCAATGAGTATATCGTAAATAAGTCCCAAATCGACAATATTTATGTTCAATTCCGGATCAATAACCAAGCTAAGCTCTCCTAAAACATCTTTTTTGGATATCATGTGTACTCTCTTCTTCCTTCCATTGCTCGGACGAGCGTTGTTTCATCCGCGTATTCCAAGTCCGCTCCCACAGGAAGCCCCCTCCCAATCCGAGTCACCTTGAACTTTGCACTTTGCACTTTGAACTGTTTTACAAGGTACATCGCGGTTGCCTCGCCTTCCATGGTAGGATTAGTGGCAAGAATTACTTCTGTAACTGACATGCCGTTTTTTGACTGCGCAATTCTATCCAAAAGCTGTTGGATGTAAATCTCATCCGGCCCAATGTTATTCAGAGGATCAATCTTCCCATGCAACACGTGGTACACGCCGTTGAATGTTCTACTTTTCTCAAGCGCAAGAACATCAAGAGGCTGTTCCACCACACAGATAACCGAATTGTCGCGCCGTACGTCAAGGCAGATTGAACACGGATCCTCTTCCCCAATAGTAAAACACTGAGAACACACAACGGTTTGTTTTTTTAGATTGGAAAGAGAGGTCGCAAACGCGTCAAGCTCTGTTTGGGGCACGTGCAAAAGATAAAACGTAAGCCTTTGGGCGGTTTTAGGCCCAATGCCGGGAAGCCTCTCAAACGCTTCAATCAAGTTTTGTACTGCCTTAGGTATTCTCATATCTAATTACTAGTTGCTGGTTTTAATAATTCTTCTGCGATTAACGGCGCTATGGAAAGAACTTCAAGTTTTCCAAACTGTTTCTCTTTGGGTACGGCGATTGTATTGGTAACAAATACCTTCTCAACAGGCGCGTTTTGCAAAACATAAGGCGTTTCGTTAGAGAACACCGGATGTGTCGCAAAGACGTAGATTCTTTCTACTCCCTTCTCTTTAAGAAGCGCTGCTGCTGTTTCAACGGTTCTGCCAGATGAAATAATATCGTCTACTATAAGTGCTCGCTTTGCAACTTCCCCATGAAGAATGTCCGCAGAAACCGCGCCAGTTGTAAGATCCCTATTTTTCTCAATACTTGCGTAAGGCATATTGCCCAATTGACGCGAAAGCTGTTTGACGCGCCGAATCCCTCCCATGTCAGGAGACACAAGAACGCTTTCTTCCATCCACTTATTCTTTTTGATAAGCTCTGCAAAAAGAGGAAGCGCGGACAAATGAGACAAGCTCGTGGTGGTAAAAAGCTGCGGTATCTTAATGGAATGAAGGTCAAAACAAACCACCCGATCAATACCCGCACTCTCCAATATTTTTATGACAACGGATAAAGAAACCGCCTCTCCGGATACAAACACATGATCCTGCCTTTGGTATCCAATATAGGGAACTACCGCGCAAATAGATGCGGCGCCGCTTCTTTTCACCGCGTCCAGAAGAAAAAATAATTCCATGCAATTTGCGTCAACAGGAGGAGACGTTGGCTGAACTACCACCACATTCTCACCCACAATTTTCTCATCAATCCTCACCCGCTTTTCCCCATCTGGAAATACATGAATGTCAGAGGGAGCAAAAGGAACCCGCAATATAGTTGCTATTTCAGAAGCAAGAATACTATGTGCGCTACCGCTAACAATCCGCATTGATTCTATTCTACTATTCCTTGCTCTCCGATTCAATAACAAAGAGGCTACAGAATGAGACTACTGATTGACTCCCCTGTTTGGACACGCCTAATTGCCTCCGCAAGAAGAGGGGCAATAGAAACCATCTCAACTTTGGGATGCTTGCGTACCTCATCACGAAGAGCAGTAGTGTCGGTAACAATAACCTTATCTATTCCGGATTTCTCAATTCTCTCAAGGGATGTCCCGTTAAACAAACCATGGGTTACCGCGGCAATCACCTGTTTTGCGCCGCGCCTTTTGAGAAAATCAGACGCCCCGGTAATGGTTCCTGCTGTATCAATAATATCGTCAACTAAAATCACATTCCTGCCTTTTACCTCCCCTACCATTTCAAGCGTCTCCGAGCTATTATTGATTGCAACGTCTCGCTCTTTATACACAATGGCAATGCCGTCTGCTCTGAGGAGCTTTGCGTATCCGGTGGCGCGCGCAACGCCTCCTTTATCAGGAGAACCGACAATGATACCCTTCAGGTGCTTTTTTTTGAGCGCGGGAATAAGCGCATAACTCCCATACAGATTGTCCCACGCTCCCTTGATGAACCCTTGCTGCTGTTCGGAGTGAATATCAACGGTCATAATCCGATCCACGCCTACTGCCTCAAGACATCGCGCAACAACCGAGGAGCTTATGGGAACTCTGGGCATTTCTTTTCTGTCTTGACGGGAATATCCAAAATAAGGAATGACTGCAACAATCTCCGAGGAGGAGGCGCGTCTTGCCGCGTCAATCATAAGGATGAGCTCCATCAGATGGTCATTTACCGGAAAAGAGGTTGGCTGAATGATAAACACGTGGCGCCGCCTCAAATTAGGCGCAATGCGCACGCGTACTTCTCCGTCCGAAAAAATGCTTACCGGCTCATGCACTTTTTTTTTAAGAAGTTTTCCTATTTGCTTTGCAAGAAGAACATTGGAGCGGCCCGTCATGAGGACAAATTCTCCAATCATAATTTTGATATTCTACTACTTCCCCAGAAGTCCCGCAAGCCCGCCTCCCATTTGGGAAAGCTTTTTGGCAGCCACCTCCTGGGATTTTTTGATTGCTTCATTAACTGCGTCTTTGATGTCGTTATCATTTTTGCCATGGCTTTCAAGGTTTTGAATTTTTTGATCACCGCTTATTTCAACCATAACGCCGTGTTTCTCAACAGTCACGATTTCCTGTTGGAGTTGCCGCTGAATAGCTAAAGCTTGATCGCGCATTTTTTTAAGGTCTGCAACCTGCTGAAATGGATTCATCATATAGCTTCACCTCCTTTTGGACGATGGATAACCGAAATGTTCACTCTTGTTCCACAAATATCCTCACACGCTTTTGCCAAAATGGATTGTACTTGTTTGTCTTCCAGTCGATCTTTGTGGAATGCGTAAGGCGTTGTCAGAACAAGTTTGTTCTTCTCAAAGGAATCAATAGCGCTTCCCCGCAACACGCCCGCTATCGAATGGTTAGAAAGCTTAACCTTCTCAATGAGTTTTCCAAGAAAATCTTTTGGCGGGATTTGCGCTAGCTGAGGATCTGAAGATTGAACGGCCGGCACATCTTGTCTAACCCACTGGACAAGAACAAGCTCCAAAGGCAGCTCTTGTATGGGGCTGTACTTTGTTTTTTGATACGCGCTGTCAAGAAAGACCGCAAGCGTTTGTATTTCCGCAAGGGTAAATGAAAACCCCGATTCAATCGGGGTCTGCTTTTTTTCCACAGACTCAAGAAGAACCCTATGAAGCGTTTTTGTTATCTCTTCAATAAAATACCGCATATCAACTCCTTGCTTTACGGTTTTTTGTATTACTAAAAATCCTTTTTGGACATCTTTTTGGGCAAACGATGCAAGAAGATCGTTTACAAACATTTGCATGTGGGAAACCCTATATTGCGCCTCAACCATTGAGAGCGTGATTTGTTTCTTTTTCGCAAAAAAGCCGAGCTCCTCCAAAACCTTTGCCCCGTCCCGAAAGCTTCCCAATGCAAGGCTCGCAACTTTTTTAAGCGCTTCTTTTTCAATCTTGATGCCCTCACCTTTTGCAATCCGATCAAGAGAGCGCAGAAGCTCATCTTCCGTTGCCACTTCAAATGAGATATGGAAACAGCGGGAAAGAATGGTGGCGGGAACTTTTTGAAGCTCGGTCGTGCATAGAATAAACATTACGTGTGTTGGCGGCTCCTCAAGCGTCTTAAGAAGCGCGTTGAACGCTTCTGTGGTTAGCATGTGCACCTCGTCAATGATATACACTTTTTTTTGGGCAGAAGCGGGGGAAAGTTTTACTTTTTCCCGAAGATCGCGGATCTCATCGATTCCCCTGTTGGAAGCACCGTCAATCTCCAAAACATCCAGATATGATCCACTGGAAATAGAAACGCACTCGCTACACTTATTGCAGGGATCAATCGTTTTAGCGTCTTTGCGCCTCCCCGTACAATTGACCACTTTTGCAATAATCCTGGCGGCGGAGGTTTTACCCAAACCCTTGGGGCCGGTAAGTAAAACCGATTGGGGCGTTTTTTTTGTGGAAAAAAAAGAATACAGAATCTCTCTAATGTATTCGCTATCAAGCTGTGCTATTGTTTGGGGTCTATATGTTCTATAAAAAGCCATAACATTCTCTATTCATGGTGCGTTCCCAACAAATGGGAAAGTCCATGAAGGACAAGCTCTTCAATTTTATCATCCACAAGCACTTCATCTTCTGATGCCTCTTTAATTACTTGCGGATAAGAAATAACTATGTCTCCCAGCCTGAGTTTTTGCGCGTCCTCCGGAGACTGAACAACCGAATCTCCCTCGGCAAGAGAAAATGAAAGCACATTGGTTGTGTCCGTTTTGTCCCGATATTTCTTGTTAAGCTGGCGCATTTTCCGATCTCCCACAATAGCAACAGAAACTTCAACAGGAGATTCTATGCTGTTTTCAGAAAGCATGCGTTCAATCGCATCTCTGATGCGCTTCCTGGTCAGCTTATAACGGCTTTCCACAAAAATGAAAACAGAAACGGGATGCTTCATAACAACCTATTAGGCAAACGGTGTTCTTTTTGCGCGTCTTGCGTCTTCCGCTTTCTGCTTGCGCGCAAGAGAGGGTTTGAGATAAAATTGGCGCCGTTTTGCCTCTTTAAGAATGTTTTCGAAAATAACTTTTCGCGTGAATTTGCGAATAAGCGAATCGTCGGATTCTCCCGGCATTTTTTTGACAATAACCATAAATAAACACCTCCTTCTAGAAGTTCTCTGCGATCCCCACCGAGTCAGACTCGACCGGAAACTAATCTCTATTCTACTCCAAACCGCTTCTTCTGTAAACCCCGCGTCACAGAGATGCTTTTCTTCCCATGGGGCCAAAAAGATGGACATGAAGATGGTTTATGGCCTGCGCCCCTCCTCCATTCACCACAACGCGGTATCCTGTATCTTTAAGTCCTTTTTCCCGAACCATTTTTTGAGCAACGCTTTTAAGCTTCTCAAAAAGATCGTCGTTTGAAAGATCAAGAAAGTCCCCGATGTGCTTTTTGGGAACAATCAACAAATGCACCGGTTTAAACGGGTGGATGTCGGGAAAGACCAAAACGTCCTCATCCTCATAGATGATGTTTGAGGGAATTTCTCTGTCTCGGATTGCGCAAAATACACACTTATTCATATTTCTATCTTATATCTTTTTTGCCACATCGATCAATTCAGAAAGCGTAAGGGCTGTGGGAACCATGGCGGGATTTTTGGTAGTTCCGTTCAAGAGCATTTTTTTGGAAACGTGCAAAAACCACGTCGCATTGAGATCTCTCTTTTTTAACTCTTCACATACATTTGTTAGGTCAATGTCTTTATTTTGCGATTTGCGATTTGCGATTTGCGATTTGAATAAAGGCTTTGCCTTTATTCTTACATATCCCTTTCTCGGGTCTTTTCTCACAACTATCACGTATCCCATTTTTTGCGCGAGCTTTAATACGGCATCGTTAATGGTCTCAATCCCCAATCCTTTTCCGAACCTCGTTTCAAACAGAATGCCTTTCTCCTCAATCTCCTTTTCTGCCCACACGCGGTTTTCAAAATCTCTTAACATCGCGTCCAAGCAAATACACCCAAAAAGCGTTGTTTCTTCATTGTGATCCGGATATTGCAGCTTATACCCCTCCAAAAGACCAAGCAAAGAAAATTCGTGATAATCCGCCGTTGGGTTCTCCCAAAATACTTCCTTAAAGTGATCAATTTCTGTCACAATTGCGACGATTCTCTCAATCGCCTTTTTTTTATCCTTCCATTTTTCACCCTGATTGGCGACTACTGATTGCTGATTGCTTACATATTCCCATGTTCTACTGGCTGCGCATACCGATTGATCATCGGTTTCATGGTGATCCAAAGGTCCTAACCCCGTATCCACATGTATCACCTCATTATCGCCAATTTGTTCAACGGGTGACCCCGTTGAGCGGGGCGAGAGTGAGTAAGGGGTGGCAGTCGTGGAAGGAATAGCATCAGCAAGACTAGCAGGAGCACCGTGGGAAGAGCGAGTGGCAGGACCCGCGAGGGCGGAGCCCCGCAACCTTTCTCCCGCAGGAACAAACTTCACCTCCGCGTTTTCCCATCCCGGCAAAAACCGCTTCAAAAGCCAACAAGACGTAATCGCATCCCAATCAGGCGAATGGTGGGTCACAATGATCTTCATAAAACTCACCCCAGTATAGTTGAAAAAAGTGCGCTTGACAAGAAAGGCGCAGTCTTTTACGATGGGTATATACATGAATCCTGCCAAGCCTCAAGATCTTGATCCGCGCCTTAAAGAAGTATACGAACGGGTAATGAATACGCGCGTTGCTTCATTACCCCAACAGCAACCAGCCCAACCCCAACCTCAACCTCAACAACAGGCACCGAGAGTCCAACCAACGCAACAAACAGGACCGGTTACGTTTAGGGCAGATCAGGTATCGACAAAAAAAAGAGGAGTTCCATTTGCGGCGCTCGTGGTATTGGGGGTACTATTTTTTGTTGCTTATTCCCTTTTGTGGCTTCGCATCTTTAACGTGAAGATTCCCTTCTTACCCCTTTAACTGAGGCGAGAAACAACTTCCTCAAGAGAAAGCAGCTCGGTTTTTTGCGAGGATCTTTCTTTCCACTCAGCCTTATCTTTAGTCTTTTCCGAGATAACCAGACGAATTGGAACTCCGATCAAATCCGCATCCGCAAACTTTTCTCCCGCGGACACATCTTCCCTGTCATCATACAAGACTTCGACACCTGCCTTTGTCAGTATCTCGTAAACTTTTTTTGCTTGGCTCTCAGTTCCCGGGTCTTCAATATGTACAAGATGTACATCAAAAGGCGCGACAGAGGCGGGCCAAATTATCCCTTTTTCATCATGATGGACTTCTACCACAGCTCCCATGAGACGGCCAAGACCAATCCCGTAGCATCCCATAACGATTGGTTTTTTGGTTCCGCTTTTGTCCATATAGTAGGCGCCGGTTGCTTCTGAAAAGCGGGTTCCCAGGGGAAAGATGTTACCCACCTCAATAGTTTTTACTTTTTTAAGGGAACCGTGTCCAAGGTCGCACTGTTTGCCTTCTTTTACCTTGCAAATTTCCGTGTTTTGGGCAAAGTCACCTGCCGGACAGTAAATAATTTCATCTTCACCCGCTTGGGTTACAACTTGAAATTCGTGAGAGGCTTTGGAAAAAGATCCACCTGAAGCCTCGGTGTAAATTGCATCAAGACCACATCTTTTGAAAATTTTGTCGTAGGCACCTTTTGCTGTTTCGTAGTATTTAGCTCTGTCTTCTTCGCTTATATGGAAAGAATAGAGGTCTTTCATAATAAATTCCCGTCCTCGCAGTAACCCCGATTTTGCCCGCTCTTCATCACGAAACTTCACTTGAATTTGATAAAGATAAAGTGGTAAATCACGATAGGAAGCGACAAATTTAGCGACAATTGGAGTCAAAATTTCTTCGTGGGTTGCGCCGAGAGCGTATTCATCTTCAAACCGACTTATGATTTTATACAAAGCATCAAGTGTATCCCAACGGCCAGTCGATTGCCAAGCAGCTTTAGGATGAAGGGCGGCAAGATTTAGTTCTTGGCCACCGATGGCATCCATTTCTTCCCGAATAATTTGCTCAATTTTCTTATGAACCCTCCAGCCAAGGGGTAGAAAATTGTAAATTCCTGCGCCTAACTTGTCGACAAAACCAGCCCGGATTAAGAGTTTGGCGTTGGTTGAAACTTCATCTTTTGGGACATCCCGTATGGTTTTTCCAAAAAGTTGTGAGTATTTCATAGGATTAGTATAACACAACAATTACATCAACAGCCACACTCTCTGTGATAAAATCAAGGGGTGAATAAAAATGCGCGGGCACTACTTAGGGCTATATCATCGGTGACGGGAAATATTGCCGCTGCGTGGTTTAGTATAGCGCTGATCACTCCCGGGGTAACGGGCATTGCGGACATCAACGCAATCCTTGTGTTGACAAGGCATATACTGCTTGGTATAGTATTTTTAACGTTTACTATTCTTGTGGAAAGGAAGCTTGAGGAATGAATGATTTTCTTACCATCAGCACCAACTCACAAATCGCAACGGCATTAGTGCTCATTGTGGTACTTCTCACTTATATTGCCTACCGGCTTTCAGATACTAAGAAGCCCTCCCGCAAAAAATCCTCTTAAATCAGGTTTTTCTTGACAATATAAAGAAGTTGTGATATTCTACGCTCCACATGGTAAATCCTGTCGAACGGGGAGAGACTCAAGACCCACTCGTAGCATATCAAAGAAGGTTTGCAACCTTTCTCGTCAGTCGTGGACTTGGTAGTGGCATACTTGCCCAAAATGCCGTTGTCAATGAGCTTAAGAGAGCGGGGCAAAGCGCACGCATCGAATGGACAGGCGATGAAGAAGACGGAGCGCCAAAACTCCCATCTTCTGTAGAAACAATTATTCAAGGAGTCTATAAAGGAACCGGAGATTATGTGGTTGAAAGCGTTAACTTTTTTGACAAAGCTTCCTCTGTTACCATAGCGCCAACAGAAACCGATCGCCTGATTAATGGCGGTGAGTTTGTCGCGTATCCAGATGGACTCTTGGTTAGTACCAACCTCACATTCGACTTAACCAGAAAAGAAGTCTGGGTAGGAACACTTGATCCGGAAAAACCAAGGTACAAAATTACGCCAAATGGGCTCGAGGATTCTTTACAACATCAACTATTTCCATTTAACGGAGCCGTGGTAGAAGAGCTTAGTAAGCTGGTTCAAGATCTCCAAACAAGAAAAACCGGCACCAGAGTCATCATTGAACCCCTCGGCTAAGATTACACCCCAACCAAAATTAACGCGTGCGGCGGGGGCGCAGATTTGGAGCACCTGAAGACGGTTGAGTCTTTTGAGCTTCTCTTTTTCCATCAAGCAACACCCGTATTCCGGACGGAATCTCTTGTAAAAGCCGATCTACGTCTTGCTCTTTAAGTCCTTGGATTAGATGGAGGAGGCTTTTTAAATCCGGATCTTCTACTCTGTCTATGCTCGCGGGGATTTGAATAAACGTTGTTAATCCTTTCCGCAGTGCATCTACATCTTCAGGCTCAAGATATTCTATTTCTACTAACAATTTATAGGTATTGTAAATTCCCTGTAGTCTATTCCTTGCTTCGTCTTCTATTCGTGAGAGTCCAAGAACTCTTAAGATGCGAGAGGCGGAAGGATTTAGTAAGATTGCCGAAAGAAGCAAACGCTGCCCTATAGTAATTAGTTCCTCTGGTTTTTCTTCCTCTTTTTCTTCCTCTTCTCTGTCTTTGCTGTCTAATCTCATGCTGCGAGCTGACGCGTGTCCGTCTATAGGCGCTACGTCTGGAACCACAGGAGTTAAGTCAATCTTTTGTGGAAAAACCGCTTTGATTCGCGTCTCTCCCTCCCACACAATAAAATCTTTTCTCATACAAATTACGTTCATTTGACCGTTGATGTAGTTAATTGCCCGCAAGACCGATTGTTTTCTTAATTCCGCTGATCCAAAAATAGGAGGAAGCGCTTCATCTAAGGCGATCGCTCTGCCGGAGGCTCTGACCACATTGGTAAATACCGCGCTATATGATGCAAGAGGAAGATCAAAAGAAACTATTCCTCCTAT
>Ga0154988_108_pt1 | contig 10449 bp, 14 predicted proteins | sample RifCSPhighO2_01_FD_105956 | JGI IMG/M metagenome (GOLD analysis project Ga0154988, IMG submission 105956) | Candidatus Levybacteria bacterium RIFCSPHIGHO2_01_FULL_42_15 | reverse complement strand
CTTCTCATTTTCAAATGGCGCGAAAAATTTTGCGGGAAGCGAGGCCGCCAACCTGCCCGTCCGAAGCCGAAGGCGAAGGAGGGAGGCTCGAACGAACGACAATTTCAAGTTTTTCTTTGGCGGCAAATTCTTTTAATTCAACAAGTTGAGCTTCAATACTTAAAATCTGCCTATCATCTTCTTCGGTAGATTTTCTTGCATAAATAAAGTATTTCATATTGTTTTGAATTAAAAATTTTCTTTTCCCAGAACGGAATCGCCAACTGATTTTTTCGCCCAAAATCCCTTACAATTTGGTTGCCGAGCGAAGCGAGGCGAACAAAAACTGCTTGCAATTTCCTATCTGGTGCCGGGGGAGGGAGTCGAACCCACACAGCCTTGCGACTAGTAGTTTTTGAGACTACCGCGTATACCATTCCGCCACCCCGGCCTAAAAAATTAAAAGCCTCGTTTTACCTTATAATTTTGCATTTTTACCTTCTCTATTATATACTTTCTCCTATGACCTTACAAGAAATGTACGATTTGGCAGTGGAGATGGGGATTAAGGCAGATCCAAGGGGAGAAAAAAGGGTGCGTGTGCTTCTTGCAAAAGCAAAAAAAGACTATAAGGAACTTCCTCTCAAAAAGAAGAAGTATTTTGATCCGGAATCCTTCAAAAGCCCCTATTCAGATTCCCGTATTTTGGTGGGAGATCCCAAGACAAAAATAAAAAAAGTAATGGCAGGAATTGATTCCGATGGCGCGGAGCCGCTTTTGGTCGATCGATTAAATCATCCTTCTACTGGCTCAGGGTTGGGGATTGATCTTCTTATTTCCCATCATCCAAGCGGGCATGCGCTCGCAAGCCTCTATGAAGTTATGGATGTACAGGTTGATATGTTTGCAGACGCCGGGGTTCCGGTAAACGTTGCGTACGCGCTGTTTGAGGAGCGGAAGGGATATGTAAAACGCCGATTTGGTCCTATGAACCACACGCAGCCAGTTGATGCGGCGCGTCTTTTAGGAATTCCGTTTATGGTGCTTCATACCATTTGGGATAATTTGGGCAATCAATTCATGACGGAACTCTTAAGAAAAAAGGATTGTGACACGGTAGGAGAAATTTTAGATGTGATCAATGAAATTCCCGAATTTATCGAGGCAATCAAAGGAAAAGCAGGACCTTCAGTTGTATCAGGATCCGAAAAAAGCAGAGCAGGAAAAGTAGTAGTTGGATTTACCGGTGGCACCAATCCATCCAAAGAGTTGTATATGGAGCTTGCCAAAGCAGGGGTAGGAACCCTTGTTGAAATGCACGTTCCGGAAGAATCCATAACAGAACTTAAAAAGCTCCATATTAACGTAATTGACACCGGACACATGGCGGCAGACTCCATTGGCGCTAATGCCTATTTGGACGCATTGGAAAAACGGGGTATAGAGGTAGTGCCTTGTTCCGGTCTTATTCGCGTAAAGCGCATCCAAAGCCGCTCGTAACGTTTCACTTTTGTTATGACTTCCGTTACTGATTTAAGAAAAGGCGTGTTTTTTGAAGACCAGGGGCACATATTCCAAGTCCTTTCCTACGAACATATTAAGCTGGGGAGGGGGAGTGCCACCATCAAGGTAAAAGTAAAAAACATCAAAAATGGTTCAACCGTCAACCTTTCCTTTATCAATGGCGCAAAAGTGCAAGGGATAACAGTTGAGAAGCGCAACCTTCAGTTCCTCTATAAAGATGCGGATAATGCCTATTTTATGGATCCTCAAACGTTTGATCAAGTTACTGTTTCTCTTTCTCGCATTCAAGAGGATCATGTGTATCTTAAGACCGGCGAGAATTTTTCGGTAAGCTTTTTGAAAGGAGACCCTCTTGCTCTAGAGCTTCCTCCTAAGATGAATTTTAAGATAGCAGAAACAGGGCCGTCTTTAAGAGGAAACTCTGCGACAAACATTTATAAAGATGCACTTCTTGAAAACGGGCTTAAGACAAAAGTGCCGCTTTTTTTCACGGTTGGAGACGCCGTGGTGATTGACACAAGAAGTGGCGCGTACTCCGAAAGAGCATAACATTATATGAAAGAGAGCGCGTTGTACAAAGTGCTTTCGGTAAAGCCTTTTTTGTTTTTATGGCTTGCGGAAGTTTTCTCTCAGATTGCCATGAATATGATCAACTTTGTGTTGATCATTGTGGCGTTTAACCTTACGCAATCAAGCACTGCGGTATCAGGCATTGTTCTTTCTTTTACCATTCCCGCCATTCTTTTTGGGGTGTTAGCGGGAGTCTACACGGACCGCTGGAACAAAAAGAAAATTCTTTTCATAACGAATATTATCAGAGCGATTCTTTTGGTGTTTTTGATGATGTGGCATCAAAACCTTTTTGCCATTTACGCCCTTTCATTTGCAGTTTCCATAGCAACCCAATTTTTTATTCCTGCAGAAACGCCCATGATTCCTCTTTTGGTCAGAAAAGAGTTTTTGTTGAGCGCAAACGCTCTGTTTGGTATGGGCCTTTACGGCTCTATTCTTATTGCGTACGCGCTTTCTGGCCCTGTTTTGATTTTTTTGGGAGATAGCCACACGTTTGGTTTCTTGGCTGTTTTGTTTTTGACCGCTTCTTTTTTTGTAACCTTGATTAGGTATAAGAATGCCGTGCTTGATGGCCCAAGGAATGGAGCAGGGGAGTTAACGATTATAGGAGAGATAAAAAACGCGGCGCATCTTATTGCCAAAACAGGAAAAGTTTTCCATTCTCTTTTTCTTTTAATTATGGTCCAGCTTCTCATTCTCATTTTAGCGGTTATCGGTCCGGGATTTGCGCAGCAGATTCTTGGAATAACGGTTAAAGAATTTCCCGCTCTTTTTGTGACGCCGGCCGCGATTGGCATGGTGGTAGGAGCAGTTGTCTTAAGTCATTTTTTCCATAACCATCCAAAAGACAAGATGGTAAGCGTGGGGATTGCGCTTTCCGGGATTGTTATGTTTCTGCTCCCTTATTCTTCAAGGATATCATTGGTTCTTGCGGCGTTTCTTTTAGGCGTTGCAAACGCGCTTATTTTTGTTCCTTCAAACACCATTGTTCAGGAGGAGACGTCAGATGAGCTAAGAGGAAAGATTTACGGTTTTCTCAATACAATGGTTGCTATGTGTTCTATTATTCCGGTAATTATGGTGGGACGGCTTGCGGATACATTTGGGGTGGCAAGCGTTCTTACCGGCATTGCGATTGTAATTTTTCTTATAGGCGCGTATCGGTTGTTTTTTAGACGCTAACTTTTTATGCAAGGATTTGAGATACTCACGCTTTTTATTTCTTTTTTTGTCTTTTTGTTTTGCGTGTATATGTTTTCTAAAGACGATTTTGTCCTCATGCGTAAAAATATCTCGCTCGATCAGATATTCCACTTGATATTTCTTGTTTCCCTTGCCTCGTTTGTTGGCGGTCGTGTCCTCTACGCAGTTTTTACTGCAAATACTTCTTTTGTAAACCCTTTAATTCTTGCGGCTTTTTTGTATTATCCTGGGTTTTCTCTTGCGGGTAGTATTCTAGGAGGAGGCGGAGGACTCGCTCTCCTCTGTTATTCTTGGAACATAGAGAAGGGGCGGGTGTTTGACATTGTTTCGCTTTCGTTTTTGGGCAGTTTTTCTTTTGTCTATCTGCCCTTGTTTTTTCTTGGTTCTTTCTTGAAAGGGTCCTGGAGCATAGCGCATATTATCTTTCTTTTGGGCAGTGGTGGGCTTTTTGGAGTTTTTCTCCGCCTGTTTCTTAAAGAAAAATTACGAGATGGCAGCGTTTCTTTAGGGAGCATAGGTCTTTTTTCGCTTCTCGCATCAATGGTTGTGAAAAACGAGTTTTTTATTCTCCTTCCGATTGCCGTGATCCTTCTTGGTCTTTTAACGCGACAGGAAGAATTCGCAAAGAAACTGTACCCGTTTTTTAAGAGCCGTACAAAACAATGACGCCATCTATTATTTTTCAAGATAGCGATATTCTTATCATCAATAAGCCGTTTGGTCTTACGGTGAATCGGTCGGACACAACGCGCGATCAACCCACGCTTCAAAATTGGGCTGAAAAACACATTCTTCAAGACACAGGAAAAGCAGATGATCAAGGCGATTTTTACCAAAGAGGAGGAATTGTGCATCGGCTTGATAAAGAAACAAGCGGTGTTTTGGTAATCGCAAAAACAGCGAGCGCGTTTGAAAACCTGCAAAAACAGTTTAAGGTCCGAACCGTCTTGAAATCCTATCTCGCGTTGGTGCATGGCGTTGTTGAGCCCAAAAGTAGTACGATTAGAGTACCGGTCGGAAGACTTCCCTGGATGCGAAAACGTTTTGGAGTACTTCCGGGAGGAAGAGAGTCGGAAACGTATTATGAGGTCATAGATACATACCAAACAAAAGTTGGTAAGAAAGAACAGCTTTCTTTCTTGAGATTGCTTCCCAAAACCGGAAGAACGCACCAAATTCGTGTTCACTTAAAACACATTGGATACCCAGTCTTTTCGGACCTTTTGTACGCGGGCAGAAAAACAGCGCGATCTGACAGAAAACTTCTTCCCCGGCTTTTTCTCCACGCGTTTTCGCTCTCTTTCGTCCATCCAACTACAAACAAACAGGTATTATTTGAGAGTCCCTTGCCTGACGAACTGGCTAATTTTCTTAAAAAACTGGATTGATTTTCCACAAGATAACCTGATACGATAAATAGGAGGAGGTGAGTGATATGCCGGGTGTTGGAGGATTTTATAAGGGAGAGAAGAAAAAACAAAAGAAAGGGCGCGACATGAAGCAGGGTCTGTTTGGCGCGCCGATTATTCAAATGCCGGAAATTATTTCACGCAAAAAGAAAGACACATTTTAATCATGAGAACTATCAGAACCGGCATTGGATCGCAACAGGCCGCTTTTTTGTTTTTTGGCTTCCTCGCAGCAGTGGTCGGCTTATCCCTTCTTCTTAAAGGGGTTATGGTTGTTGTTCAAAGTAAGTTTGACGGACAACACCGTTTCTCTTTTCTGGTTACGGATGCACAAAAATCATCCGTTGTATTATCGTTTGAGGGAATAAGTAAATCTGCATCCGTTGCGCTTTTGCCGAATGGAGCACCGATCAGACCTATAAGCAGATTTTTACAAAGCCCTCTTCACGCATCCGTTTCTGTCCGTTCCAACCAAATCAGCTCTTTGATTGACGCAAAAGAACTCGATTCAGGGACGATAGCTCTTTTTATAGGAAAGCTCATTATTTCATATCGTAATCTCCAAACGGATATGACTATTCTTGATTTAATTCGGCTTTGGTGGATAGCGCAGCGTGTTCCCAAAAACATGCTTACTGTTACATCAATTACCCCATCTCTCAATGAGTATGAAATTGATGCAATTTCTTCCTCATTATTTTCCGATAAGATTATTGAACAAGAAAATAGTACTATTGAAATAGTTAACGCTACGAATGTCACAGGACTGGGTAATAGACTTGCTCGATTTATTTCCAATATGGGAGGAACGGTTGTTGCGGTTCTTACGGCGGATTCTCTTCAGGATAAATCGCAGATCATATACATAGGAAAGAAAACGTATACCGTAGAAAAGCTTGCAGGTCTTCTGCGTCTTGAGGCGGTTGAATCGCGCGCGCAAAACAACCTACTTTCTGACATTCGCATTATCATTGGGACGGGGAGCAGCACAAGTGCTCCGTTTTAATATGATGGTTTTTATTGTTATTGGTTTATTGATGGTATCGTTTCTTTTTGCTGTATGGTCGCTTCGGGACTACAAAAAGCATCATGCAATAGGAGAGCAAGCAAAAGAAAGTCTTAAGAAAAAAAGAGTAGTGTTTACAAACGATGAGCAGTCTTCCTCTAATCAGTAATAGCAAATGAAGACTGGTTCTTAAAACGATTTGCCCGTTTGGTTTCTTTTAGAAAAATACTTACCCGATTATTGTTTATTGATTTTATATATATCTCATACATATTGCCGCCCTTGAGAAGTGCTATGAGACGGCGGGCAATGTTATCAGGAAGCATCCCTACGTACTGATTCTTTTGGTTGAGGACAAAGACTTTAAAACGCTTCATTCTAAGACCCAGCGGCTCCCCAATAAGAAGAAGGGCTATTTTTTTTGGCTCTGCCGTATTAATCAGTTCAACGATTTTTGTTTTTCCCGATTCTTCCAGAAACATGAGGGAAGATAAGGTTGAGATATGCTCGGGTGCGGAGTTAGATTTATTCCCTCCTGAGGGGAGTCCCTGAAGCCGTTTTAGATTCTTTGTGGCAATGGGATTTTTTCTGTCAAGCTCAAGAACTCTCTGGTACGTTTTCTTCGCTTCGCGTATCTTTCGTGCAACCGTAAATGCGAATGCGAGCCTATTCAGCGTATCAATATCATCTGGGTTTTCTTTAAGGATCTCTTTATTGTACTTAATGGCGCTTGTCCAATCTCCGGTAAGAGCAGTTTCAATCGCTTGCTGTTTTAGTGAGGCTGTAGGATAGGAGGTCATGCAAATAGAATAGAGTTAATTGTAGTGAGGTTATTTGCAAAAGTCAATGGGAGAACAGTATAATGAGGAGCATGAGCGGGCATTCTAAATGGGCACAGATTAAACGGCAAAAGGGAGTTGCCGATATTAAAAAAGGACAAGCTTTTACAAAATTTGCAAGTGTAATTACTATTGCCGTGCGGCAGGGTGGAGGGATCGTAGATCCCGCTCAAAACTTTAGGCTCCGTCTTGTGATAGAAAAAGCTCGGCAAATGAATATGCCAAGTGAGAACATAAAGCGCGCTATTCAGCGGGCGGCAGGTAGAGACAATGGGGGACTAACGGAAGTGGTATATGAAGGTTTTGGGCCAGGTAAGGTGGGAATTATGGTTGAGGCAACTACGGATAACAAACAGCGTACCAGTGGCGATATCCGCAACATTTTTGAAAAAAGGGGAGGAAGTATGGCAAGCAGTGGGGCTGTTTCGTATCAGTTTGAACAAAAGGGGTTGATTAGTATTAAAAAAGGAAATAAAACCATTGATGAAATTTTTGAAAAAGCAGTAGAGGTGGGAGCAGAGGATATTGAGGAAGCAGGAGACGAAGTGCTTATATACACAAAGCCTGAGGACCTCGGGAGAATAAAGGCAATTCTTGAAGGAGTGTTTTCCCTGACGGATGCAGAGCTTGCCAGAAAACCCGTGGTAACAATTCCTATTTCAGACAAACAGACCGCGCAAAAATTGTTGGCTCTTATAAGCGCGCTTGAGGATAACGATGATGTGCAAAAAGTATACGCCAATTTTGAGGTTCCGGATGAGTTTATTGCAGAGGAATCAGCATGATAGATTTTCCTCGTATGCGTTCTGCCTTAGGCAGTATAATAAATTCTAAAGATATAATATTGGGTAAAAAAAATATTCTAGTTTCTATCAGTAAGCGTCAGAGACTTATTGCCTCGGTAATTATACTTTCGGTAGGATTGTTTCTTTCGGAGCATTTTTTTGGAAAGACTGTCATTTACGCAACTATTGTTATTGCGCTTTTAAGCAACGTTTTCTTATATCTATCGCTCAAGGAAGATCTAAAAGGGAATATGCCGATTCAGATATTTATACTGCCGTTCTTTTTTAGTTTGGCGTTTGGATTTTTTTACTTCTTGATTCCTGCCCGTTTTCTCACGCGGGTTCTTACAACCGGTTTATATGCGGTAGGTTTATATTCACTTTTTCTCTCCCAGAATATTTTTATTGTTTCATCAATCCGAACGATTGCGCTTCTCTCATCCGCGCGGATTGTTTCTTTTGTCTTGACAATTCTATCCTATTTTTTTCTTGCGAATATCGTATTTTCACTGCATCTTCTCATCGTGCCCACCTCTCTTCTCATATTTACGTTTTCTTGGTTTTTGGTAATTCATTCCCTGTGGACGTATACATTAGAAAAAACACTCTATCCGTGGATTTTGTGGGCGCTTGCGATATCTCTTTGTCTATTCGAAGCATCGTTTATGCTATGGTTTTGGCCAAGCAACCCAACGGTAATCGCGCTTTTTCTTACGGGATTTTTCTATGCGGTAGTAGGTCTTTCGCACGTATGGGTTGACAAGAGGCTTTTTAAGGGTGTTTTGTGGGAATATGTGTGGGTTGGAGCGATTGTATTATTTGTGCTTGTCGCATTTACCAATTGGGGTCAGTAGCCCGCGCGCCCGCGGCGCGTACCGCGTGTTGTGTCTGCTACGGATGGGGAAGAGGAGTGGGGTTTACCATAAGAGAACCAAAAACGTAAGATAAGTGATATAGTTTGATACAGTGGATAAAATTATTATAGGTTATTCTTGAGTACATAAAAACATTACTATGTGGATAACTCCTTAATTTTCACAGCTTCTTGAGTAGGTTTTCACAGATTCTTGGTCTCTTTTCTTCTTGGGGTAGAAACATGCGGCGGGACCTGCTTTGTGGATCGAAAAAAATGCGAATGCTCTTTTGCGAAGAGGTACTGCCTCAAAGATTAGCATTTGGATTGATTTGTCAATCTAAACGAACGACTGCCAAGAGACAGCTTCCATAGGAGAGAATAGAGAGGAGTCAATGCGGGGTAAAAGTTCATGAAAAGGAGTACGTGCAAGAAGCAATGACTTTACCATCTCATTAGAGAGGTGTAAGCTTAGCGCTCTCTTTTGTTAAGCGCCTCTCAAATTGTCAAAAAAACAGCTCAAAGATATAAAAGGGAGCAAAAATACATTACGTCGCACAATAATACTTTTACGACGTCAAGGAGGCGGGGGCTCTCGGAGAAGACCCAAAAATAAACGAAAAACGAAAAATGAAAAATGAAAAACAAATATCCTCTTCTCAAGCGAGACCATTCTCTTTTCTATTTTCCTCGCCTAGTTTTATCTTTATGGGCACTTCCCTACTATAGGTTATTATTCTCATTTTCACGAGGCTATTGCACCAAATTCCTATTCCCCGCAGAAATTAAGCCATAGGGAGGAGCAAAAAGAGGGTTTTATTTAATCGGTTCTACGTATTCGATTTCACTTGGGGATACCAGAGCAGTTTGAACCGAGTTAAGCTCGGTACTTCCCGGATACAGCGTAATAAGTTGGTCGTTCCCAAGTTGCCTTGGATAAAAAACCGGAACAGAGGAGTTGGCTGGCAAAGCAGAAGAAATCCATACTTGTTGGATAGCGCCGACTGGTACGTTGGGGTTTATCAATACTACATCCGTATTCCATCGCACAATCGTGCCTTCAACCAAAGAGAGTCCTGGTCCATGCTGTGGCTCTTGATTCATGGGAAACACTTTCGCAAGAACTCCATATGGCGCGGTTACAACTCCAATCTGATCTCCCGCAAGAAGCCTTGTTAGCACTCGTAACTGGTTCTTTTTTACAAATTCAGCAAAGGATTGATTTTTTTGAAGCGCGTTGAGTAGGTATTCGTTGAGCCGAATGAATTGTTCTTGCGCTTTTTTGCGTTGTTCTGGGGTGTGAACAGATGCCCGTCTTATTTCTTCTTGCGACACGTATCCTCTTACATATAGCGTATCCATGGTAGGAAGGGGTCGGGGTGGGGGCGTGGCTTCGGGCCGACTATCTTGAACAACAGGTGCTTCAGGAGCAACAAGGGCATTTCTGACGCCTTGCGCAAAGCTCGCAGAAGGAGTTGCGATCGCAGCAACACCGTTTCTGATTGCGGGTTTTGAGTCGAAAGATCGATTCGATTCGCAGCCAGTCAATGCAAGTATCCCTGCAGCAACAAATAATTCTCTTCTCGTGCCCATAATCTAAATTGGGCGCATCGTATCAGAAATATCCTATCCTGTCAAGCTTTTTTGCCAAATGAAAAATTAGGCGAGGGGTTTTATAGCATGGGATTCTGTTCCGTCGGGGTATCGTTGTGCTTTTTCATAGAATCGCCACGTTTGATGACTATCTTCCGTATTTGGTTCTGCGATAAGCGTGTCATGGCTTCCATCATTTTTGACAACCACCACTTCAAATCGCCACATCACTTTCTGTCCTTTTTTAAGAGTATGTCCTGTTTCTGTGTTGGGCTGGAACCATGGGAGCCTGTTTCCTCGGATCGGCTCTTCTCCAGCAACGATTCCTTTTTGCATCTCAAGTTCAATATGCGGGTACGCGCCTGTAGCGCCATATTCCCTAAGAGAATCCATAATTGATATTCCTCCGGCGTTTGGCTGTTTGAGATATTGTCCAAGCTGAACATAAAGATCAAAAAGTTGTTGCGCTGTGGCATTTGGCGGCATGAGAAGAACCGTTGATGGAGTAGGATTTTCGTCTTTATTTCTACCAAGAAGCGCAATGATTCCTACAACGCCAAGTCCCAGAGCGGTTCTTCGTACTAGTCTTCGGGTTTGATGAATGGAAATAGGAGCTTCAGCACGCATATCCCCATGATACCACTATAGGACTATAAAAGTCAAGTTATTCAACGAGCTTGAGGAA
>Ga0154988_103_pt3 | contig 11465 bp, 13 predicted proteins | sample RifCSPhighO2_01_FD_105956 | JGI IMG/M metagenome (GOLD analysis project Ga0154988, IMG submission 105956) | Candidatus Levybacteria bacterium RIFCSPHIGHO2_01_FULL_42_15 | reverse complement strand
TTTTAAGCTGACTGCTATTAGTTACCCTGACAAAAATTTTGCCGTCTCCCGCAGCTGCTGTATCAGCAAAAAAATCCGGCATGTCTCCCTTATAATTCCAAAGAATTTTCCCGGAAGATAAATCAGCGGCAAATACCTGGACAGAGGAAAAAAACACCTTATTCTGATCAATTATAGGCGAGTGAATTTCAAAATTATTAACACCATACCCTTTTAACTGATTGGTTGTTATTTCCCATAACTTATTTGCTGAAGAAGGAATTTTGGAATTTGAAAAACCGGTTCGTGCTGGATCACCATGAAACACTGGCCACTGCAAAGTACCGGCTGCCTTCACAGAAAACGGCCAAACTACACTCAGCAAAAAAGCTAGTGCAGCAACTATGGTAATGGGCAGTGTTTTCATAAATAGAAAAATGCTTACAATAATATCTTAACTTAAGATCCCTCCAAAAGCAAAACTGTCAATCTTCCCCTGAACAATCTTTTAGACAACTCTCTTTTGTTTCGCCAAGACCTGGTTCGCAAAGATCATTTCCGCAAGCAACACTACTGCTTGGTAAACCAGTTGATTCAGATTTTGGGCTTTGCCACCTGTGTGGGCTTCGCCACCTGGGAGGTGAAATAGGCTTACACCTAGGGAAACCAATTCACGAATTGGGCTCCACGGCGAGGACTCGGACCTCGAACCTTCAAGTTAACAGCTTGTTGCTCTACCATTGAGCTACCGCGGAACGTAATACACATTTTATCATCAAGCCGAATATAAATCCACTCTTCCAAAACGCCTCCCATTTGACATACGTTCTTACAAGTTCTACGCTATCTCTAGTGAGTAACGCAGAAAAGATTGTAATTGTTTTTCTTCGCGCCTCCCTCGGTTGGATGTTTCTGTATTCCGGGATTATAAAAATTTTTAATCCCGCTTGGTCTGCGGAAGGATTTTTAAAAAGCGCCCAAACGTTTCCCAATCTATACCATATTTTTGCAAGCCCCTCACTCTTACCTAGCGTCAATTTTGTTAACGAATGGGGGCAGCTTCTTTTGGGAATTTCTTTAATTGCAGGAATAGGGGTCCGCGTTTCATCAATGTTAGGCGCAGTTCTTATGCTTCTTTACTATTTCCCCCCGCTTAATTTTCCTTACGTGGGGAAGACTTCTTATCTGGTCGACCAACATATTATCTATGCGCTCCTTCTTGTCTATTTTTCCGTTATAAGAGCCGGAAGAATCTACGGACTTGAAAACTGGTGTGCAAGCCTTCCTCTCTGTAAAAAGGTTCCAAGGTTAAGAAGTTGGTTTGGATAGCATCGCAGACTGTTCATACAACGCTAAGAATTCCTTCTTAAAAATGTTGGGGTGAAGAAAAAATCCTCCTTCGGTATTTGATATATAATTGACCCATGCAGAAAAAGAAAATTCGTACCATAATTATTTTTACCATTGGGTTTGTCATTGTATTATCGATATATTATTTCTTAACGAATACTACTACTGTTGTCAGGTTATTTTTACAACAAAAAGATCAAAGGGTATTTCCTTCTCCTAAAGTCGAGATGTCTGATACATCACCTACTTCAGTCATAGAAGAAGAGAAAGAAAATACCAGTGAGCAAGGGAAGCAAGAACCAAATACAGGATTTAAGCTTCAAGAGTTTCTGCAAAATTTAAGCAAAGATGAGGAATTTAAGTGTATTAATGATCAAGATACAGACGCTGAAAGAGACTGCTTTATGGAGTCAGTCTGTAAAAACCAAAATTTTAATATCTGTGATATTATGCCGGAGGACACTCCTGATCGAACAGGCAATAAGCTTCTGTGCGCTTCTTTTGTAGCAAGTTTAACGCACGATCCTAGCTATTGTAAAAGGCATAAAAATCCATTTATTGCAAACACATGTTTATACGGATATCGAAGATGGACACTGGATTCTGAACCAGATACGAAAGGAGAATTCAATGAGTTAAAAATAAAATACGGATGTTAATCGTAAAATCTATATCGCAAAAACTCTCGCATTACAAAGATTGAATATAAACTGGTATAGGAGAACAGAGATGAATCTTCTACCTCGTATATCGAAGATTTTGCACGTCGGGATTTTGTCTATGGATTGACAAAGCCTCTTAAACCAGGCTACTCTGATTACAGGGTTTGTGAATGCATTGTCAACCATTATTACCTTCATTCAAGAAAATCGAAAAAATCTGACATCGGTTTTTTTGATTCTTGGCATACTTAGCGCAACGCTTGTTGTAGTTATTCTTTTACAACGTTCCCAAACGTATCTTTCAGAAGCAGAAAGCTCTGAAGTAGTTTTTAAAAATTTCCTCAAGGAAATTTTGCCTACCAACGAAAAAGATTTGATCATCTCCGAATCTTTAGAGGTAATTGTTGAATTACACCCTAAAGAAATCCCGCAATCTTATAAAATCGGCGAGACCCCACTAGAGCTTGCTCAAGCTCAATTAAAACCATATGAAAACCCACCGATTACGTTTACTTATACGTTTAAAAATCTACAGGATAATGTTGCCACGCTATTGATAGAATTTTTATATTCTGATGGAACTTCGAAAAAAGCTGTATCTTCAATCCAGATAAATGGCTCCCCAAACTATGCTATTGAGTTTACTTCACCCAAAGGTCAATATAAATTGCCATATGATAAAAGACAGTGGACGGTTAGTACATTTGGGTCAAAAGCGATATTTACCTTAAACAAAGAGTATGGCGCTGCCAGATTAGATATAACCGAGGGCGAAAGCGAAAAGGATCTTGAGAGCTTAAAAAATGAAATAGTCAAAGGGTCACCCTTAGCTCCTATTGCTATTGAGGCTGTTGAGCTTAATGGTAAACCTTCATATCTCATAGGTTACAAAGAGGAGATACTTGGTGAAGGTACCTATTATTATCAGCAGATTCTAAAAGATGAAAATAAATTTTTTATCTTTGAAAAAAGAGCCCCTCAATTAGGCTACAACCAGCCTTATTTAGATAATTTATTGCAAGGTTTTTTGTTTATCGGTGAGGAATCTTTACCAAAGATTAAAGGCGCTTCAACTTCTTCAACTGATTTAACAACCGTACAACTGGTTGATCTCATAAGACCCTCCGTAGCGAATATTGTACATGTTTATTGTCTAGAAATTCTCAATTTACAACCATCACTATCATCTCTTTCAAAACCTCAATATAGCTTCTGTGCTTCTTCAAAAGGATCAGGGTTTATTGTTCATGAAGAAGGGGTTGTTGCAACCAATGGTCATGTAGCCAAAATCTATCCTGAAGAAGGTTTAGTAACCAATCTTTTATATGAAGGCAACAAAGTTTTTAGTACCGATTTAATCAGAGGGGTTTATGTATCAAAAGGACAAAGTCCAACGCAAAATCAAGTTGAAGATTTTTATAGAGCAATCAATCTTAATCCGCAATACCTGGATAGATTCCTGACAGAAATTTTTAGACTCATACAGAATAAAATTATATCTGTTGGCATAACGAATGAAAAATACTATGTGAATGTAGGCAATGAGCCAGTGAAAATTGATTACCAAAAGATTCAACAGGGAGACTATGTTGGCGGGATTGTCCCCTCGTCAACAACCTATACTGCCAGATTCTTGGATGCTCATTATCCGAATAGATATTCGTATGATGCAATTATCAACAAGAATTACCTAAGAGGAGCTGATATTGCCTTACTACAAATAGACAACGCTTTTAATAATTTATTCCCGGCACTGGAACTAGGAAGCATAGAAAACGTAAGAGAGGGTTCGGAAATAGTAGTTGCAGGCTACCCTACGTTAGTTGAAGGACAGGAAGATCCAAGATCAGCCATCAGTTATAAAACTTCCACAAAGCCTACTATAACAAGAGGAATCATAAGTAGTGTAAAGGAGGATGTATCGGGTAAAGTTGTTCTTCAAACAGATGCCTCAATTGATCACGGCAATAGCGGCGGACCTGCGTTCAATTCATTAGGTCAGGTAATAGGCATTGCAACATTCGCTTTTGAAAGCCAAACCGGTAACTTTAACTTCTTAAGAGAAATTAGCGAGCTTAAGGAGTTGATGGCAAAAAACAGCATAGATAACAAGCTGGGTAAGCTCACCGATCTTTGGAGAAAGGGTTTAAATAGCTTTAGACATCAGCGTTTTGGACAGACAATAGAATATTTTAAGAAAGTTGAAGCGTTAAGCCCCAACCATCCCACGATAAAAGAGCTTATGGAGCGCTCTGAAAACGCTATTGCAAAAGGTGAAAGCTTGGAGGGCTTAACAGGCTTTATAAAAGGAGAAGGATCAAGCATTCTATTGATCGTATTCGGCAGTGTATCTATGGTAAGTTTTATGGTAGCAGGATTTTTGGGTATCTTGCCTCTTTTTATAAAAAGGCGGCATGCATTCTGATCTTGCCCATCAGGCGGAGTCTCGAAATAGCCTCAAACTATTGACAACGATGTACAAGTTGTTGTACAATTAGACCAAATATGACTAATCTTATTCCAATATCTGATGTTAGAGCAACTTTACCCGACTTGGTTGAAAAGGTGAATGAAAACCTTGAAAGAGTAGTTATAACTGTGAATGGTAAACCAAAGGTAGTAATGGTTAGTATGGAAGAGCTTGAATCTCTTGAGGAAACAGCAGAAGTACTTGCAATACCCCATGTTAAAAAAGACATTGCAAAAAGCAGAAAGCAAATTAAAAAAAGAGAGTTCACTCCACTGTCTGACCTCAAATAGATATGCTTGTTATCCTTTCTAAGGACGCTTTAAAACAATATGAACGTCTTCCAAAGGGTGAGCAAACGAAAATACGTAAAAAACTCCATGCATTGGAACAAGATCCTCACTCTGGGAAAAAACTTACGGGGGAATTAAAAAGTATTTATTCACTCAGGGCATGGCCATACAGGATTCTCTACGAAATAAACGAAGCAGAAAAAAGAATTGAAGTGCATAAAATTGCTCATAGACAAAGTGCTTACAAATAGTTAATTTTCAAAAAAGTGAGTTCTAACATCGTTCACAGTGCGGAGCATACTTGCAAAAAATTCTCTTTGTGCTACTGTAAAGTTATGAGATTTAATCTTTTTAAAACTTTTAAACTTACTTGGTGGCAGGCAAGTTTATTTAAGCTTTCTGCTGTTTCTTTTGGCGTAATTATTAGTCCTTATTTTCAAGATTTATTTCGTGGTATTGAACCTTTTCTTTGGATTTTGTTAATTGTGTCGGGATTGTACATTGCATATATTTGGCTAAAGCAGTAAGGAGGTGAAAAAATGAAGCAGGAAACGTATATAAAGGTAACTGTACTTATTTTTTCTGTGATTACCATCCTTCATGTTTTAAGACTTATTTTTGGCTGGGACGCGGTTTTGGGAGGTTGGCAAGTACCTGTTTGGCTAAGTTTTATTGCAGTAGCCTTGGGCGGTTTTTTGGCATACAGCGCTTTCAAACTTTCAAAGTAAAACAGGTTCTATGGTATAATATAAAAATGAAAGGAGGTACGGTAGATTTAATCAATAAATCTATAAAACACTATGAACGGAACAATTAAAACAAAAACAGATAGAGGATTTGGATTTATTTCTCGTGATGGAGAAACGAAAGATCTTTTCTTTCACTCTAATGATTTGAGCGGTGTTACTTTTGATGCGCTTCAAGTTGGAGCAGCCGTTACGTTTGACGTTGTGGATGGTGAAAAAGGCCTAAGTGCAAAAAATGTAAAACTTGCCTAATAACCCGCGAATCAATACAAAAAAGCCTTGCTTTATGCGAGGTTTTTTTGTGTTTGCATCTTAAGGTAGTCTCATACGACAGCTGACAGTAGGCTAGAATTCAAAAGAATGTTCCATTATCTATCTCAATTAACTCAGGGGACGTTTTACTACGAGTCAAGTTCTATTCTGTAGGAGTTTCAATTACTGCCGAAGTTTTTATTGTATCTTCGGTTGGAACTAGTTTTTTAGCTCTTATTTTCTTTTTTACAGGTTCTACATTTTTTACACTATTCGTTGCGTCCTCAAATTGAGGCTTTGCAACTACAATCGGCGCTTCCATAGACTTTTCTGGATTTAGTAATTTTAATATCTTATCAAGCTTGGCATGTAGTGTTACAAATTGGTCTTTATAGGAAGGTTGCTCAGTATTTCTGTCTCTGTCTTCATTTCTGTTGTCAAAATTAGATCTTCCAGAAAACCTTTTTGAATCAGGATTTCTCATGGTTCTAAAACAGTCTCTGCAATAAACAGGTTTGCTTCCCGTGGGCTTAAAGGGTACTTCACATTCCTTGCCGCAGCTACTGCAGGTTGCCTTAAACATCTGCCTGTCTCTGCCTCGGTCGTCACCAAAACTTCTTCTGTCGAAGTCGCGCCCGCCTTGCCGCGAGGCATATCCGCCACCTGATCTGTTATCTCTATTAAAAACCATACTGTATTATAACATGTAACTTCTTACGTTGCATGGGCAAACAAAAATCTCCTAGTGTTTAAGTGAGATAGCGACGGAGGAGCACTTCACTTCGTTCAGTGTAAACAAAAATAGTGTATAATTACCTATATGGCAAAGAGAAGGACAGGAGTTGGGAAGAAAAAGAAATCCCGCTCACACAAAACCAAAAAAAGGCTTGAAATTAAGCGTCAAATGCTAGCACAAAGAGCTAACAGGCGGCACAAATAAAAAAAGGTCGATAGAGACACCACATGGACAAAAAATATCTTGTTATTGTTCTTGTTATTGTTTTAGCAGGAGTTGCTCTGTTTGCCTGGAGTAAGAATCGAGCATCTTTACAAGAAGACATATCGCCAACTCCTACCCAACCTGCTACTCTTACTAAAGAAGAAGGTATGGAAAATCTAAAAGTTGAGGATATACAAGTTGGCACGGGAGATGCAGCCTTGAGCGGCAAAAGAGTTACGGTGAATTATTCCGGAACCCTTGTGAATGGGACAAAGTTTGACAGCTCTTATGACAGAGGAGTTCCGTTTAATTTTAACCTTGGCGCAGGAGAAGTTATTAAGGGATGGGATTTAGGCGTTGTGGATATGAAGGTTGGCGGCAAAAGAAAACTTACTATTCCTCCAGAGCTTGGGTATGGAGCAACTGGCGCCGGTAGCGCTATTCCTCCAAATGCTACATTGATCTTTGAAGTTGAACTCTTAAAAGTTGAGTAAGCTTTTGAGCCGGGGTGGATGTAGGTTTGCATGTCCTATAGCATGGTTGACATCCGTGTTTTTATATGGTATGCTATTCTTTACATGCAGATAGTACCCTAGTACATCTGCTTACATTTGATTTCGTTTTTAGTAAAGATAAAAGATACCTTAATTTTAATTTTCCACTTGTATCTTCTTCCTACAAAACAACTTCATTTTTTAAGCAGACGTATGAGTGTATTATTTACTATATCTTAAGAGAGAGGAGGTACAAAAATGACAAATAAATTATTTGTAGGAGGTCTTTCTTACAGCGCTACCGATGCACAACTTGAAGAACATTTTTCTCAAGTTGGTAAGGTCATATCCGCAAAAGTAATCATTGACCGATATACCGGTCAGGGAAAAGGTTTTGGTTTTGTTGAGATGGCAACGGTTGAAGAGGCAAAAACAGCAATGGATAAACTAAATGGGACACAGCTTGGTGATAGAACCATTGCGGTAAAAGAAGCAAAGCCTCAAGAAGATAGAAATCGAAGCTCTCAACAGAGAGACGATAACAGAGGAAACCGTTGGTAATCTCCTCTTGAAAGGATTTACCATTATCGTATGTACTACCAGAGAAATGGACATTCAAAGAGTAGGTCTTTTTATGGCAAAAATCGCCGTTCTCGCTTCAGCTCGAATAAGAGCATAGATGCTTCTTTTTTTGTCAAAAAAATGACGGAGTCTTTGTTGCAAGATGCAGCATATGTCCCAAAACACGCGTTTTCGGATTTTCCCATACGCGAAGAGCTAAAAAGAAACATTACAAACAAGAACTATACCGAGCCAACGCCAATTCAGGACCAAGCAATTCCTTCTATTCTTGAGAATAAAGACGTCATTGGTATTGCCAATACGGGCACGGGGAAAACCGCAGCATTTTTGATCCCTCTTATTAATAAGGTATTTCATGATCCGATGCAAAGAGTATTAATTGTGGTACCAACAAGAGAACTTGCGGTACAGATAGATGAAGAATTTAAGGCCTTTGCAAAAGACATGAATATTTTCTCGGTACTCTGTATTGGCGGAGCAAGTATTCATAATCAAATTTATGGCATACGGCGTAATCACAATTTTATTATTGGCACACCAGGAAGACTAAAAGATCTCAAGATGCAAAAAAAACTTAATTTCGCTTTGTACAATAATGTTGTGTTAGACGAGGTAGATCGAATGCTGGATATGGGATTTATCGTAGACGTACGATTTATTATTTCTCACTTGCCAAATGACCGACAATCATTGTTTTTTTCCGCAACCGTATCCTTCGATATCCAACAGATTATACGAACATTTTTAAAAAATCCGATAACTATATCGGTGAAATCGCAAGAAATGCCGATACGCGTTGATCAGGATGTTATTAAAATAAATGGGCGAAATAAAATAGATGTTCTCCATGATCTCCTCATACAAGATGGGTTTGATAAGGTCTTGATTTTTGGACGGACAAAGTGGGGCATGGAAAAATTAGCAAGACTTCTTGCCGAAAGAGGATTCAGGGTAGCAGCAATTCATGGGAACAAAAGCCAAAACCAACGGCAACGCGCCCTGGAGCAATTCAGAGAGAACCACGTTCAAGTTCTTTTGGCAACGGATATCGCATCCCGTGGGCTTGACATAGATGATATTACCCATGTGATTAATTATGATCAACCCGCCTCTTATGAAGACTATATTCACCGAATAGGGAGAACCGGACGTGCCGGTAAAGCAGGTACTGCCCTTACTTTTGTAGCATAGCTACCTCAGCACCTTTTGTTGACTGCAATATCCCAAGAGTTGATAGTATTTTTGGCTCATTACTTCTTGCCTGAGCTTTAACTACCCGCTCTGAAACGATAATATCCTGCTTGGTTTCATCGCTAAAAGAAAGCTTCGTTGTTTGTTTAAAAGTAAACCAGGAAAGCGTTCCTTTTTTTGAGGAACGGAAGTTTTTTACACTACCCACTTCGGCATACAATACATAGCGCGTTGCCTGAAGGGCATCATGGAAACAATCGTACACAGGATACGTACGTTTGGGATTAATCTTTATTCTTAAAAGCTTATAGATAATTCTTTGAAAGGCCTTTTGCGCATCCTCTTTTTTATGGCCTGAGCCGCTCATCATAGACCAGGTAGAGGGTATATTATTCTTTGGGTGTGGTTGATACAAGAGGATTTGTTGTGTTCTTAAGTGATAGAGGAATCCGCTTGCATAAAACGCTTTATGCATGATCTTATTATAGCACAAATAAGAAATCCTTACTATTACTTGAAAAACACACTAACCCTTATATCAATGTAGGAATACCCTTCATTTTGCCCCTTGACAACATATGAATCTTTGTACATATAATATATTTAGTCTAAGATTAAGCAACATGTTTACTTCTGCCCGAATTTTTAAAGTCAAGGCTGTTTCAGCACTTTTTTCGTTGTCCGCTCTTGCATCTTTAGTTTTTCCCGCTTCCACTTTAGCCGCATTCCAACAAGAACAGTATTACGATTGGGGCGTCTCGGAAAGACGTTCAACCGCTGTTTTGGGTCTTAAAGTTTTTGCACAAGAGACAGATACAGGCAGCCTAACCGGAACATTTGATCCTACTAAACCACCTGAAGGATTTGAGGCAAGTGATCTTCCTGCCGGTTTTGATTTGAGTACTCTACCTTCTGGTTTTGACCCTGCAAATCCACCAGAGGGGCTAAATCCAAAAGATTCCCCGCAAGGTTTTACTCAAGAAGCACTTAACGAGTTTGCTCCAGGCGGGGAAGTACCCGGAACAACCACAGAAACCACCGCCATAACCGCCGACCTTATATCAGGCGGTATTTTGCCTACTAACCCGCTTCACTTTTTTGAAAAAGCGTATGAAGGTCTCCAGGAAGCATTCACCTTTAACCCGGAGGCAAAAGCAGAACTTAAACTGCAGCACGCGGAAGAACGGCTGGCTGAAGCAGAAACTCTTATTGACGCAGGCAACATTGACGCAGGCACACAACAGCTTAAGGACTACGAAGACAAAGTAACCGACGCAACAAATGATCTAGCCGTCTTAGAAGAGCAAGGTGTCGACATTACAGATTTTGCCGAACAGGTTGAACAGGCAACCGCCAAACACACAACCGTTCTAGAAGAAGTCGCGGTTAAAGTCCCTGAGTCTGCCGCCCCTGCTATCCAAGACGCTCTTCTAGCCTCTCAAACAGGAATGGATAGAGCCGCAGATGCAAAAGGTGAACCGCCTATTCCCATCGATCTTTTGGCAAGAATGAATGCTCTAAGGGGACAAGGAATTCTAACAGAAGAAGAGGCATCGTCTCTTGTAAATGCTCCATCACGGGAAGAAGCAAGGCAACTTTTTCAAGGATTTGTAGACCAAGGCGTTCTACCGGAAGCAGATTTCAAAAGATTCGATACCGCGCAAGCAAAATATCTCCCAGAGCAATTCGTAAAATACGTGGAAATAAGGAAATTTAATGAACTCAAAAGACTTGAGGAATCCGGTGCGCCAGACCAACAAACTCAAAACAAGCTTCAGGATTTTGCCAGCACATTTAAATCTGGAGACATAGTTCCTCCTGACTTGAGAAAATACTGGGCGCAGACAGTAAGGCTTGAAGAAGTTCAAAAAACCCTAAGGCCGGATTTATTAAACGCTGAAGACTTTAAGGGAAGAGAACAAGACTTCTCTAAATTAAGAGAGCTTCAAGACAGAGTAAAACCAACAGCTAATGAGGCAAGGGGTGCCGAAGAATACTTAAAAGCAAACCCTGGCAGGCCTGTTCCTCCGGAGATACAGAGGGTCTTAGACCTCAAAGGTAAACTTGGCGTCTATGAAGGAAACGCTGTCCCACCCCAAGGACATTACCAATCAACCTATCTTCCATCAACATTATTTAGATTTAGTGAAGTTCCATTCCAAATAAGATCACAGGCAACGGGAGGCACAACCAGTACTACCGGCACTACAGGAACCGGCGACCAACCAAATTACCCAAATTATCAAGAATTCTTCCAAGGACCAACATACTTACCTCAACCAACATATACACCTTCAGGAGGAACTTCTGGGACTACCGGTACAACCGGCGGGGGTACGCCAACTGGAACTTCGGGAACTTCCGGCACTGGCACCAATGATTTCAGATACCCATACTACCCACCGCCACCAACTTCAACTACTGGTATCTACCAACAACCATCAACGACAACGCAAACCGCACCATCAACATCAACATCAACGACAACGCAAACCGCACCATCAACATC
>Ga0154988_102_pt1 | contig 11572 bp, 12 predicted proteins | sample RifCSPhighO2_01_FD_105956 | JGI IMG/M metagenome (GOLD analysis project Ga0154988, IMG submission 105956) | Candidatus Levybacteria bacterium RIFCSPHIGHO2_01_FULL_42_15 | reverse complement strand
GCATATGAACCAGAGATTTTTGAGAGGGGGTGATTGGCCATGGGCTACCTCAGGTGGAATGGAAACAGAACCATATTGCTTATAAAACAAAACGAACCCGCTGGTATATTAAAGGTAAATAAAGACGGTTCCGTCTTAGAAATACCTTATACGACCAAACGGGCTCGTAAGTCTAAAAAGTTAAAGGTTAGTTAAAGTTCCAATCCGAGGGGAAGTTTTACATAACTTCTCTTCGGGTATTTGCTAATAAATTTTCAAAAGAAAAATAACTTCGAAGAGGCAGATAAGATAATTTAGAAATCATCCTATCTTCTAGTTTTACCTTTTTCAACCCCATTGTCAATAGGGATAGAGATTCTAACACAAAAACCTTAAAAAGCAAACTTTAGCCTCGTATTCAATATTCTAATCGGTACTGCTTGGCTAGCAGCAGAGCCAAGCGTACCACTTTTTTTGTCAATTTTCAAGTGGTATAATAGTTTTTATGAAAAAGAAAAAGCTGGAACATAGTCCTCTTGTCCAGAAACGTCTTGCGGCAAATGAAACAATTGAGAAAAAAAGTTTTATTGATTTACTGAAGAAAGCAGCACGACCTTCAAAGCCTTCTTCAAGGCAATCTGCCTGAGCATTTCGTAAAACATCCCATCTCCTAGTTTTCTGTTTCCATACCTAAATCCATACTCGTCTGCATAATGTTGTAGGTATTTTGGTGAAATATGCGTGTAAACACCAATTACTCCTCTTTTGAAGATGCTCCAAAACCCCTCGATTGAGTTTGTGTGGATGTCCGTACCTTTAATGACATAGGTTTCAGTATGATTGACGTAGGAATGTTTGTATCCATACTTTGCAAGTTGGGTATAAGCTCCTAATTGATCTGTATAGATTGTAGCGTCAGTTTTTATATTATCTTTGACTTGTTTAAGAATTGTCCACTTACCAGTATTTGGAATATGTCGGAGATGGATTTTCCTACCACGTTGTAATATACCCATCAAGATTTCTTTTGGTTTTTCATTGAAGTTCGGTACAAATCTTTTGTTTTTACCAGCACCGCCAATATGTGTCTCGTCGCTTTCAGTTATTCCCGATAGTGGATCGCCATCATCAGCCATGAGTTTTCTTATTTGATGGCATATACGGAAAGCGCATTTGTAGCTAACACCAACTTCTCGCATTATTTGTCTTGCACTTATACCGCTTCTTGTTTTGAAACTCATTACCCACATGATATAAAACCACGTTCGTAAGTCTGTTGTGCTTTTTTGAAAGATAGTATCTTTAAGAGGATATACTTGTGTTCTGCATACCCCACAAGAATAAGCCATACGATCTGTTATTTTGTAGAAGTTGGTAATCCTTTTACATTTTGGACAGGTTATGCCATTTGGAAAAACGAAGTTCTTTATTTCTTCTAAACAAGCTTCATTCGTGTCATATTTTCGCAAAAATGTCTTGAGGCTAAGTTTTTTCACTATAGTCTAATATAACACAATTATTCCGTGTTGTCAAGGGATCACCACCTTTCTAAGCTCTTGTGCCTTAGACTCCTTTTGTTTATAATAAAATCTTGTGGAAAAGATTCTCTCTGTCAAAAATCTTTCAAAAACCTTCAATGGGGCGCGTGCGGTTCACGATGTTTCCTTTTCTATTACCAAAGGAGAAATCGTAGGGCTCCTCGGACCAAACGGCGCTGGCAAAACCACAACAATTCAAATGATTTTAGGACTTATCAAGCCAACCAGAGGGACAATTACTGTGTTTGGAAAAAATCTAGAAACTCATAGGATGGAGATTCTATCTGAAGTCAATTTCTCCTCTGCTTACATATCTCTTCCGGGAAATCTTAAAGTCTGGGAAAACCTCTATACGTTTGCAAGACTGTACGGTGTTAAAAACTATAAAAAGAGGGTGGAAGAGCTGGCTCGTTTCTTTGAAATCACTCCTCTTCTCTCAAAGCTGTATGTTCGGCTTTCTTCCGGCCAGGCAACCCGAGTAAACCTTGCGAAAGCACTCTTAAATTCTCCAAAACTCTTATTCTTGGATGAACCTACCTCAAGTCTTGATCCGGACATCGCGGATAGAGTAAGAAAGCTTCTCAAGAAGATTCAAAAAGAACAAGCGCTTACTATTCTTTACACTACTCACAACATGATTGAGGTTGAGGAGCTATGCGATCGAGCGATCTTTATTCATCAAGGAAAAATTGTAACCGAAGGAACGCCAAAACAGCTTATCAAGCGGTTTGGGTTAAAAGATCTTAATGAGGTATTTATTAAAATTGCAAGAAAATCATGAAATGGCATAGAATTTACGCATTGTTGTTACGATACCTTTACTTATACCCTCGATCCGTTCCGAGGATTCTTGATATATTTTTCTGGCCGGTTACCGATCTTCTCGTCTGGGGATTCTTAACCATTTACCTTCAAAACATTCAACCGGATGCTCCTTACTTTGGCAGAATGCTTTTGGGATCGCTTATTCTCTGGAATTTTACCAACCGCTCCCAACAAGGGATATCCATTGCGTTTCTTGAGGAAATTTGGGAAAAGAACCTAATCAATATCTTCATAACCCCGATTTCTCTTAAAGAATTCCTGGCTGCAACCATTTTGGTAGGGCTTGCTCGAATTGCGGTACTTGGAACGTTCTTGGGAACTGCCGCTTTTTTGATGTTTCATTTTAATTTGCTCTCTTTTGGATGGTATCTTGTTCCATTTATTCTCAATCTTTTTGTATTCGGGTGGGTTTTGGGGCTTTTTGCAACAAGCATTATCATGCGATTTGGACAAAGCGCCCAAGTTCTTGCCTTTACTCTCACTGTTATTCTTATGCCCTTTGCCGCCGTGTTTTATCCGGTGAGCGTTTTACCTCCTGTTGTAAAACACATCTCTCTTGCTCTTCCCATTTCACACATTTTTGAAGGAATGCGCTCTGTCGTATTGCAACAATCGCTCTCTCCTGATACTATAGTCATAGCAAGTGTTCTGAATATTATTTGGTTAATTGTTGCGCTTTCTTTGTTTTTCTTTATGTTTGAATACATGCGGGAAAAAGGGCAGCTTTCAAAATTAGTTGATTAATATGGAAGAAATTGACATTATTGACGATAATGGAGCGGTACTTTTTCAAGTTTCAAAAGATGAAGCCCACAAAAAGGGACTTTTGCACAAAACGGTCATAGCCCAGGTTTTTGATTCCGAGAAAAGATGGCTTTTGGTTCGTCAGGCAAAACACAAGCAAGACCCAGGGAAGCTTGTTTCTCCTGTTGGGGGACACCTGAGAACAAAAGAAGACGGTCTTGACGCTCTTTTTCGGGAGGCTTATGAGGAACTCGCATTTAGAGAGTTTGTTCACAAATACATAGGACATGTCGTGCATAACAGGAAAGTGGGAGAAACTCGGGAAAACCATTTTTTTGTGGCATATGAGATTTATTCAAACACAAAACCGGTGTTGAATCATGAAAGTACGGATTTTCGCTATTTTACCGAGGAAGAACTCATCAAAGAACTGACAACGCATCCGGACATCTTCGGCGAGTCTTTTCATGTTCTCGCAAAAACCTTCTATTCCCACTTATTCGACAAGACATTGTAAACCCCTAAACGTGAAAAAGAATCACAAATTCTCCTTTTGGTGCGGTTTTACGGAAGCGCTCAATTACCAAAGATATTCTGCCTCGTTTTATTTCTTCGTGTATCTTGGTAAGCTCTCGAGCAAGAACAATCTCAATATCTCCAAATATTTCCATAACATAGGTAAGCGTCTCAACCAGACGGTGAGGAGCCTCATAAAAAACGACCGTTGCGGAAAGTTCTCCTGTTGCCTTTTGCGTCAGCTTAAGTATTTTTTTTCTATTCCCTTTCTTTCTTGGAAGGTATCCCAAAAATAAAAATCTGTCTGTAGGAAGACCTGAAGCGGAAAGCGCTGCAATAACTGCCGATGGGCCGGGAATTGGTTCAACCTTAATTCCTTCCTTAACGCATTCCCTCACCAGCCTAAACCCCGGATCAGAAATAGTGGGAGTTCCCGCGTCAGACACCAAAGCTAGAGAAAGCCCATTTTTAAGAGCGGTTATAATTTCCGGAATTCTTTTATCTTCATTTTCTTCGTAGTAAGAAATAAGCTTTGCCTGAAGTACCGTGTCTTTTTGTATTGATCTTAAAAGAATTGCTGTCCTACGGGTATCCTCACACGCTATGCTATCAACCATTTGCAAAACTTCAATTGCGCGGATGGTAATGTCTTTCAGATTCCCTATGGGTGTTGAAACCAAAAAGAGTGTTCCCATGGATTTAGAACCTTCGGATAAGCCCTACCGCTTTCCCCTGAATAGTAAGAGAGTTGGGGTAAATAGGATCCATTTCCTGATTTGCCGGTCTTAAAACAACTTTTCCATCTTCTCTATAGAAGCGCTTGAGCGTTGCGAGATTATCATCAACAATCGCAACTACAATGTCCCCATTTGACGCTTCATTGGTTTTTTCTATCACCACGTAATCTCCATCTCTAATACCATCTTCAATCATTGAACTTCCTTTTACCTGTAAAACAAAGGCCGTTTTTTTGCCGCTAATCATGGATGCGGAAATCTGGATCGATGCGTTAGGATCCGTATGAGGCTCCAGCGGCTTTCCTGCGGCAATAAACCCCATAATAGGAACCTCCATGGAGGGCTGTACTCCAAGTGCTGCCTGCTCAACCTTAGAATCTAAAATCTTAAGGACTCGAGCATTCCCATCCACTTTTTGGACATAGCCTTTATGAACAAGGTTTTTAATAATGTTATGAATTGTGGAATTGCTTTTATGCCCGGTTGCTTTTGCGATTTCGTTTAATAATGGCGAGTACCCATATTGTTTTTGGAATTGAGCTATGAATTCCAGGATTTCTCGCTCTTTGGTGTATAAGACGCCAGTCATACGTATAATTTATACAAAAAATTCGAGAATTTTGCAAGAGGTCAAACTAGGACGTTTTAGATCAACTTATGCTACAATACCTCTATGAAATTCAAGCTCGTATCAAACTTTAAACCAACAGGAGACCAGCCGCAAGCAGTTAAAAAGCTCACGCAAGGAATTACCCACGCGCTCAAACACCAAGTCCTTTTGGGAGTTACGGGGAGTGGAAAAACGTTTACTGTTGCAAACGTCATCCAAAATATTCAAAAACCAACGCTTGTTATTTCTCATAACAAAACGCTTGCCGGACAACTCTACCAAGAGTTAAGAGATTTTTTTCCAAAAAACGCTGTGTGCTACTTTGTTTCGTATTACGATTACTATCAACCAGAAGCCTACATTCCTCAAACCGATACTTACATAGAAAAGGAATCCCAAATTAACGAAGAAATTGACAGATTAAGACTTTCAGCGACTGCAAACTTACTCACTCGAAGCGATACGATTGTGGTTGCTTCTGTTTCCTGCATTTACAACTTGGGCTCGCCGGTTGAGTTTGGAAAATTTGTTTTAGAGCTCAAATACGGCATGAAGATTACGCAAGAAAGCATCCTTGCAAGACTTACCGATTTGCAGTACGACAGAAATGATTATGATTTCAAAAGAGGAACGTTTCGGGTAAGGGGAGAGGGAATGGACATCCTTCCCGCGTATTCAGACAATGGTCTTCATCTGGAACTTAAAAATAACTGCTTAATGAGTATTGAAGAGTTTGATCCTCTCACCGGGGAAACAACAAAAAGTATTGACGCAATAGTAGTTTATCCATCAAAGCACTACATGACAGATCCTAAAACATACACGAGCGTTTTTGCGCAGATTCGAAAGGATACTGAAGAACAATGCAAAAAACTTACCGAGGGCGGGAAACTTGTTGAAGCGCAACGGCTTGCGCAAAGAACCACTTATGACTTGAATATGATCAGGGAGGTTGGCTACGTAAATGGGATAGAAAATTACTCGCGTTATTTTGACAGCAGAAAACAGGGAGATCCTCCCTATACGCTGATCGACTATTTGGAGACGTGTTCCAAAGATTGGCTTGTTGTGATAGACGAATCTCATATAACCCTTCCTCAATTAAGAGGCATGTACAACGGGGACAAGAGTAGAAAGCAGACGCTCATTGACTATGGATTTAGACTTCCCTCGGCATTGGATAACCGTCCCTTAAGATTTGAAGAGTTTATGCGGCGGATAAACCAAGCAATATATGTAAGCGCAACGCCTGATGAATACGAAATCTCTCTTGCGCAAGAAAACGCCTCAAAGAAAAATCCCGCAATTATTGAGCAGCTCATAAGACCCACCGGTCTTATTGATCCTGTCATTTCGATAAAACAAACAAAGGGACAAATAGGAGACTTAATCAAAGAAATCCAAAAAAGAGTCCGCAAGAAAGAACGCGTGTTGATTACCACGTTAACCAAAAGAATGGCAGAAGATTTAACCGCCTATCTACAGGAAAAAAACCTAAAAATAACCTACCTGCATTCGGATATTAAGACGCTTGATAGGCAGGACATCCTGGATAATTTAAGGTCCGGGGAGCACGATGTAATTGTAGGAATTAACCTTTTGCGGGAAGGACTGGATCTTCCGGAAGTATCTCTTGTTGTTATTCTGGACGCGGACAAAGAGGGATTTTTGAGGAGCAAAACTTCTCTCATCCAAACTATGGGGAGAGCCGCTCGCCACATGAACGCGGAGGTAATCATGTACGCGGATGTTATTACTAAATCCATGAAAGGGGCAATTGAAGAGGTAGAGAGAAGAAGAGCAGTTCAGTTGCAGTACAATCAAAAACACAACATAACTCCCTTTTCTATCAAAAAACAGATTCGGGCAAAATTGATAGAAAAAGACGACGCCGATATAAGAGAGAATGCCAATCTTATTGCAGAGCTTGAAAGCAAGGACGTTCTTCTTCCGGATCAGCGCGAGAAACTTATTAAAAAACTGCGAGCCCACATGAAACAAGCAGCCGTGGAACTTGATTTTGAAACGGCAGCGCTTTTGAGAGATAAAATAAGACTGGTATCCACAAACGCATGAAAAAGAAAATCGTGTGCATTGGAGGCGGAAACGGAACTTCCCAAGTTCTTAAGGGATTACGTTCATATCCTGTTGAAGTAACGGGAATTATCGGGGTCACGGACTCGGGGCGCTCGACCGGAAAAGCGCGGATACTAGCAAACATTCCTGCTCCCGGGGATATCAGAAACGCGCTTATTAGCCTATCTGGAGTAGATGAATTTATTCGGAATGCGTTCCAATTTCGCTTCAAAAGTGAAAGGCTTCCCGATTATGACGGAATGGCGCTTGGAAATCTCTTTATTGCCGCCCTCTCTCAAATGACCGGAAGCTTTGAGAAGGCAGTTGAACAAACCTCCAAGCTTCTTAAGGTTAGAGGATCTGTTCTGCCCATCATGATCCAAAGCACGCATATTGCCTGCGAGAGGACTGACGGAACAATTGACGTTGAGGAAATCAATGTAAGACGCGTTGGAAAAGCTCCCATAAAGCGGCTTTTTCTTACCGACTCAAGTGCTTCACTCCACCCAAAGGCGCGAGTTGCCATACAAAACGCGGATATCATCACCATAGGGCCGGGGAGTCTGTTTACCACCATTATTGGATGCCTTCTTACGCCGGGACTTAAAGACGCGCTTTCCCACACCCAAGCAAAAGTAGTTTTTCTGATGAATACCACTAGCCAGTCTGGTCAGACAGAGGGATACTCGGTAGAAAACCACTTTACAACTCTCTGTTCATATCTTGCAAAAAACACCATAGACATATGCCTTGTCAATAATAAAAAACCCTCAGAAAAACAGCTTGAAAAGCTTGCCTTTGAAGGAACTACCTATCTTCCCCTAACACGTTTGGATATAAAGAAAATGAAAGGAATGGTTAATCTGATCCAAGAAGATCTCATTGAGAAGCCACATGCACAAAGGTCTCTTTGGAACAAACAAGACACTATCTGTCATGACCCCCAAAAAGTTGCAAAATCTCTTATGCGCCTTCTTAAGAAGTAAGATTTCTCACGTGCTCTATCTTTTCTACCGATCCATCCAATCCAATCTCAACAGACACCGCGTCAATTCGTAGTAAATCAGGGAAATCAGGATGGGTAAGATGGTAAAATTGGGCAGTTTTAATAAGCTGTTTTAGCTTAAATGACGTAATGGCCTCAAGCGGATTTCCAAATTCACCTGAAGAGCGGGTCTTCACCTCCACAAATACGAGCGTACCGTCAGGTCCTGAACTCTTCGAAGGATCTATTGCAACAATGTCAATTTCTCCGTACCGTTTTTTGAAATTTCGCTCAATAATCCTAAAACCCTTTTTGGCAAGGAATTGTGCGGCAATATCCTCTCCCCTTATCCCTATCAGTTGTCTTGAGGAATTCACGCTTATTAGCTTGTTTTTCTGAGGTAATATAGCTTTGCGCGCCTTACTTTTCTTTTAGACTTTGCCACCACATCGATCTTTTCAAGATTGGGAGCCTTAAGCGGCCACACTCTTTCTATTGCAACATCTCCCACCAACTTTCTTACCGTAACGCTTTTGTTTTCTCCTCGCCCGCGCGTTCCCATAACAACTCCCTGAAAAATCTGGGTTCGTATCTTATCTCCCTCTTTAATTTTTTGATACAGCTTGACCGTATCCCCTATCTCAAACGTAGTATCTTGGATCATAAGAGCATTGTATCACATTTTTGAGGATGCTTTCAAAAAACTTAAGAAAATAGGATGAGGATGCAAGGGTCTGCTTTTATATTCGGGATGACCCTGCGTGCCTAGATAAAAAGGGTGATCTCTGGACGACAATTCGATAATCTCAACTAAACCCTCAATCGTAGATTTTGCGCTCACCACAAGGCCTTTTTTCTCAAATTCTTTCTCATGCACTCCGTTAAATTCATATCTATGCCTATGTCGCTCCGAGGTAAGTCCTTTTTCTTTATCGATGAATTTCCCGTAGGTTTGGTATGCTTCATACACCAGCGTTCCCTTTTTTACCACAGCCTCCCACGAACCCAGCCTCATGGTTCCTCCGTACGCGCGGCGCTTCATAAACTCTTTTTGGGAAGACATCAAGTGAATCACCGGATGCTTGGTGCTGGGATTGTTTTCCGTGGTATTTGCGTCTTTCCACCCAAGAACGTCTCGAGCAAAGGCAACCACGGCAAGCTGCATACCGTAGCAAAGTCCAAGGTAGGGAATTTTGTTGCGTCTGGCATAGGAGGCCGCCGCAATCATTCCCTCCGCTCCTCGCTCTCCCCAGCCAATGGGGACAATAATGCCATCCGGAGTTCCGATCAAAGATGTTCCATTCCTTTGGACTTTCTGCGCGTCCACCCATTTGGTTTTGACAGAAACGCCCGTCTGCCAACTTGCGTGCGCTATCGCGTCAAAGAGCGCGGCGTAGGAATCTCTCAACTGATAATCTCCTGTCCCAAAATATTTGCCAACGATCGCAATCTCAATCTCTTTTTTCTTTTTTGCCTTAATTTTTTTAAGAAGTATGTCCCACTTGCTCACATCAGGCGTTTTTTGCGGAAGATTAAGTTTTGTCAACAGTTTTTTGACAAAATTCTGCTTTTGTAATATGTGTGGAATTTCATATACGCTTTCTACGTCCGGATTAAGAATAATATCCTCCGGCATTATGTTGCAAAAAAGAGCAAACCGGTCTTTTCTTCTTTGATCAAGCGTTGTTTCGGATCTGACAATAATAAAATCGGGCTGAATTCCCAAAGAATTAAGGGTTCGAACCGAAAGCTGTGTTGGTTTGGTCTTAGGCTCTCCCAAATGCTTGGGCGTGGGGACGTAGCTTACGTGAATATGCACAACATCTCCTTGATGTTTAAGTGTCATAATGCGGGATGCTTCATAGTAAAACACATTTTGGTACTCGCCTGCCGTTCCACCCAGTTCTATAATTACTATATCCGCCTGTTTTTTTCTCGCAAGATTTTTAATGCGCGATATGATTTCATCTGTAATATGAGGAATTGCCTCAACATCTTCTCCGTTGTATTCAAATCTTCGTTCGCGCTGAATAACTTCCTGATAAATCTGCCCCATAGTGACAAAATTAATGCGCTCCATATTTTCATCAAGAAATTTTTCATAGGTTCCCATATCCATATCTGCCTCTGTCCCATCCTCGCACAAAAAAGGATCCCCATGCTCAATGGGATTGATGGTTCCCGCGTCAATATTTAGATAATTCTCAAATTTCATGGGAGCAACGCGGTATCCTGCGGATTTAAGAAGAGAAGCAATAGATGCGGTAGTGGTTCCTTTACCGATTCCTGAGATGACTCCTCCGGAGATAAATATATATTTGGTTGATTGCGTACTCTTTCTCTTTGTAAGCGGCACGATTTATTGTATCAAACTTATTTTTCCTCGTCAACCCCGCTGAGCGGGGTCAACCCCGAGCCACAGTCGAGGGGTCAACCTCACTCAGCTTAGTCAACCTCAAAAACAGGAATCGGTTTTCCTTCTTGCTCATACACTCCTCGAAGTCCATCAGAAAGTTTTTTTCGTGTCTTCTCCCCGCTTCTTCTCCCCGCCTCCGCTTCTGTAATAAAAGGTCTTGAAACACCAAGAAGTTGAGCAAGTTTTGCCTGGCTCAACCCAAGCTCCTCTCTTAGTATCTTCAGCTGACCTCCTGTATACAATGGTCCATCAACACCAACTACTAAAGAAGCCTCTTGCGTTTCTGACGGAGTTCTATTTTGTCTTACCCTTTGAATCGCGGCTGTCAGCTCTGGCGATCTATCGCTTCCAAAATTTCTTCCAAAAGGAGTTTTTTGATGTAGGCCTCGTACCGAGGCATAGATGTCATCCTGTTCTGATTGAGGAATCTGGCGAAAAATGGTAGTTGGTGGAGGTAAAGAAGGAGGAGTCACTGGTTCTTGAGGATGCGCTTTTAAATACGCTGCCTTTATAAGATACGCCGCTACTGCCTTAATATCTTCTGTCTTTTGTGAATCAAGTCCAAAAGATTTAGCTGTTTTTTCCAGTCTATTTTGTAGATCGTTTGGTATCAAAACACCTATCGGCTTGAGTCCGGGTAAAAAAGGCTGTCCACCGTCTTCTGATGCGGAAACAGGAGGATTCGGCAGCCGTAAAGAATGTACCCCGTCCGCTTGATTAAGTACCGCAAGGCCCCCATCAATAAGCCCTTGTACTGTTGTCTCCAGATTTTCTCCCGATTCTGATGACAACCGTCTGCACCAGACTCCTACCCGATCTTCAACAAAAAACAAAATTGCGTGATTTAACCCAACTTTTACTTCGCTTCTATTCATAGCACCCTTTAACCCCTCACCTTCGAGGTTGAATAGCTTGACACCCTATTTCCTTTTGTATGGGATGAAGTCAACTGTGACGAAAGATCCAAATGGTTGCTCACTCTTAAGAACATTTTGCGCAAACGTCACCATATCTCTTGTAAAGATGATCTCTTGTGCTTCTTGAACAGACGTTTTGAGATCTGTTATTTGCATTACGAATTGCTCGGAAGTTTTAACCGGGTTTATAGGTTTATTAACAGAGAAAAAACTTCCTAATTCTTGCGTA
>Ga0154988_101_pt1 | contig 13099 bp, 10 predicted proteins | sample RifCSPhighO2_01_FD_105956 | JGI IMG/M metagenome (GOLD analysis project Ga0154988, IMG submission 105956) | Candidatus Levybacteria bacterium RIFCSPHIGHO2_01_FULL_42_15 | reverse complement strand
CGCGATTTACGACCAACAAACTAACCAATTGCAACTATGGCGTGATCCTCTTGGAATAAAACCATTGTATTATTATCGCTCAAAGCGCTGTGTTATTTTTTCATCGGAGATTAAAGCAATATATGCCGTTATGGACAGCGTGCCGAACATTAACTTTGCCTCGATAGATGATAGCTTGAAATACCGATTCCATCCAGGTCAATCAACTGTTTTTCCCGATATAAAACGAGTATTGCCGGGCGAAACAGTGCTATTTAGAGAAAATGGAGTATCACGTAAGCAATATTGGGTTTTGAGTCAAAATAAAGAGTCTCTTAATAAAAAAATACAGGTTGAAGAGTTTAGGAATCTTCTTACTCACGTAATTAAAGAACATACGCAAGCAGATGTAAAAGGTGGATTCTTCGTGTCTGGCGGACTTGACTCCTCCCTGGTTACGTCAATGGCATTAAAAGTGCAGTCGTCGGCTTATAGACAACCAATTTCTATTAGATTTTTACCAAAGTCTGTTGAGGACGAAAGATACGGGGATTTATTAGAAAAATATCTTAACATACGATTTGAGTGGGTAGAAATCACCGATTCTACGGCAAGGCGGGCACTTATGGATCTTGTTGCGTATATAGATGAACCTTTAGAAAATCCTATTCATATTGGTACGTATCTTATGGCAAAACGTGCCCATGAATTAGGAGTAAAATCAGTTCTTACCGGTGATGGGTCAGATGAATTTTTTCTTGGTTACGCAAGGCATGCATGCTGGCTTAGTAAATCCACCGAAACCCCAAGCATCGCTTATCCAAAATGGCTATGGACGCTTAAACCAGAAGAAGCAGAAGAGATCTATACACCACTGGCTACTGCGTCCATAAAGCCGATGACTGATGCGTTTAATCATCAAGTTGAACCATTCTTAACCGTAAACCAAGCGCTTAAGTTTGAGCGCTTAGACCGTCTTTCTGAATATCATAATATGAGATTGGATAGAATGACCATGGCTCATGGCGTTGAGGCGAGAGTGCCATTTTTGGATCATCGCGTTGTTGAATATGCGCTTCAAATCCCCTTGCCCACTCTTTTTGGCAAATCTGGTAAAGGATGGCTGCAGAACATAGCGAAACCTTGGGTTCCAGCTGAGATTCTGAATCGCCCAAAAGTGCATTTCCCAAGCTTACCAGATCAATGGTTATCGGGAATGGGAGCAAAATGGACGGCCGAAATTCTATTAGATCATAAAGCGTATATTCGAGAATGGATAAAACCTAAAGTACTTGAACGATATATAATGGAACACAAAGAAAAGATTCGAAACCGTGGTAGATTATTATGGGCATTGATTGTTCTTGAATTATGGCTCCAAAACCTATATTCCTGGAGAGATGTCAAAAGAACACATTAATTATTTGACGGAGTACGGAGCGGTTATGATACGCTAATACACTCATGAGATCTTTAGAAGCATTTGGTATTAAACTAGGAAGCGATGCGCAGCATCGCCTGATGGTAGATATTGGCGATTTTCCACCAGGGGACCATTTTAATCGGGCCGCCAGTTTTCTAACAGAGACTAGTTCAGTAGTTTTAAAAGAGATAGTTCCTCATCTAGAAGATTATCCAGGAAGGTGGAATCCGGGTAGTTTTATGGTGTTTCCTCTGGGCTTACATGATGAGCTTGGTTCGCTGCGCCTTCATGTGTGGCCCGCAGGCTTGAGAGAAACTTCATATGGTCCCAATATTCATGAGCATGGCTGGCATCTTTCCTCTCTGGTACTGGTTGGACATTATTCTGACAATTTATATAAGCTAGAGCATGCGTCTGTAGTCGACTCAGGAGCCTCACGCGCTAAAGCGGATCTTCTAAGACTCTATATGACAAAACGAAACACTGGTGGCCAAGATGCTTTAATAACAGATGGTACTTTAGTAAGACCAAAGATAATTAGCGAGAGACAAATTCCAGAAGGTCAGATTCACCATATAGAAGCTGGTGCATACCATTTCACAACCATACCTCTTGAGCAGCTGGTCGTAACTTTAGTAGTAGATTCACCCGCCTTTGTTGATGCTACAGGTGTACTGCTTGATAGTAATCGTCCTGCTCAAATTGATCGCAGAAGGATACAGGTAAAGCATTCTCATGTTCTACTTGCTAGAGAACAGATTATGCGCCATCATGGCCTCGGGTAGAATTTTTTATGATTTTATCCAAATCAAAGGTGAGCAGCGAAACATGTTTCTCGGTCTCGTCGACAACCTTGTTTTGTTCGAGCAAATAAAGAAGGCGAATAATTCCTCCATGAGTGATAATCAAGACTTCGTTATCCTTGTGTTTTTTCTTTAGTTTCTTTAGAAATTCAGTTACTCTTTTTTTAACTTCTTTTACAGATTCTCCCCCATATGGTCGATAATCGAACTGAACTGTTCTATGTCTCTTCTTTAACTCTTCTCCTAGCTCCATTTCTTCCCAAGAATAGCCGGCGAGTGTTCCCATATGAATTTCCGTAAGTTCATCAATAGAAAAAATAGGATGGTTTAATTTGGTATTTATAATTTCTGCAGTTTGTCTGGCCCGAATTAGTGGAGAAGTATAAATATACCTTATGCTTTTAGGAATAATAGGAATGGTAGCTTTAGCCTGTTCAGCTCCTTCAAGACTCAACGGCTCATCTATTTGACCATTAACTTTTCTTTGCTTATTTAGTTCAGTGATACCGTGTCTAATAACAAATATGTTCACGCTTTAAAGTATATCATCTCCTGCAGGTGGCAGGTTAGCCTTTAAACTGAACATAACAGTAATTTAATAATTCTTGATTCAAGATGTTATAATCTTGACCATGATAGAAAGGCAGGGAGCATCGCGTGGGGAGCTAAGGGAGGATTTTGTAAGACGATGCATTACTCCTTACGTCACGAGCGAGTTGGTTCTTAACGCGTTTAAGGCTGTGGATCGAGGCGATTTTACTCCGTTTAAAGACTTTCCTTATGATGACAATGCCATTCTTTTAGGAGAAGGGTCTTCATTAAGCCAGCCTAGTCTTGTTGCTTCCATGATTAATCTTCTCAATCCCAATAGGGAGGAGCGTATATTAGATGTTGGTACTGGCTCGGGGTACACGGCGGCTGTTCTTTCTTGGTGTGCAAAAGAAGTTCATACGATTGATTATGACCAGAGGGTATCAGAAGCCGCAGCGCAGAGACTTGCGAAATTAGGATTTGATGCGGTGCGCATCCACACGGGCGATGGTGCAAAAGGAGTTGTAGGCTACGCACCCTATGATGCAATTCTCGTTACCGCAGGCATCGTAGAAATTCCGCAAGCGTTGTTTGATCAACTTAAAGATGGGGGAAGAATTATAGCGCCAACAATAATAAATAAGAATCCTACGCAGTGTACCTCGAGCCAGTATGACTTACATGTTGTGTATGGTATTAAGCAAGAGAATGCATTGCGCCTCTGCGTTTTTTACCCAGTTGCTTTTCATAGACTCACAAGCGATGAGCACGGAGGATGGAGTCCCCAAGCCATTGATAAAAAAAGGTCATACGAAATTATTTTTGATGACAAAACGCCAAAAAAATTACATCCTGCAGAACCACGAGCAATAGGTTTATATGAAAAAAATGAGGACGATACGAAGCATATAGAAGCAAATCTTAAGCTTTTAGAGAGTTTTGGAATGACGCAAGAAGAATTCCTTAGTCTATGGGAACAGCAGGGCATGGAAAAACCACAGGCACGAACATTACTAAGTTTACACCCCGAATCTTTTGAAAATGTGTTATCAAACATGAAGGCTGTCAGATTTCTTTAGAGCGTGGGATATAATAGGAGCAGAGGACGGTTAGCTATTTATATGAGAATTATTGGAATAGATCCGGGTATTGCGCGTACGGGGTGGGGGGTAATAGAAGCGCAAAGCGCAAAGTGCAAAGTTCAAGATTATGGGTGCGTTGAAACCACGCCCGCGCTCTCAACTGAAAAAAGGCTTCTTGCGATTTATCAAAAATTAACAGGGATTATCCGAAGGTACAAACCAGATGCTCTAGCAATAGAAGAGTTATTTTTCAATACGAACGCAAAGACAGCGTTTATCGTAGGACAAGCTAGGGGAGTCATTCTTTTATGCGCGGCTAAAGAAGACCTTCCGATTGCTACGTACACGCCTCTTCAGGTGAAAATGGCAATAACCGGATATGGAAGGGCAGAGAAAAAACAGGTTGGAAAAATGGTTGCGACACTTCTTCGACTCAAAAGCATTCCAAAGCCGGATGACGTTACCGATGCATTGGCAGTTGCCCTTACCCACGCGTTTTCCAAGACGTATGCGCGGATAAAGAACAGTTCCCATATGCTATAATCGGATGAAATGTCTGCTCAATTATGATTGGCTCCCTAAGAGGAATCGTTATTCTTCGGAATGATCCCTATATTTTTCTTGAAGTAGGAGGGGTGGGGTATAAGGTATTGGTTTCCGGCAGCGTTTTTGCGAGCACAAAACAAGGAGAAAAACTTGCGCTTTTTACCTACACTCATGTGCGAGAGGATGCGCTTGATTTGTACGGATTCCCAAGCGCTGAAGATCTGGAGCTTTTTGAGCGTCTTATTGGTGTTTCCGGTGTGGGGCCCAAAACAGCAATGAATGTTTTTTCGCTCAATAAAAGAGACAATATTATAGAGGCAATAGTGAATGCGGATGTTGACTTTTTTACCTCGGTGCCCCGTCTTGGAAGAAAAAACGCACAGAAGATTATTATTGAGCTTAAGCAAAAATTTGGAAGTTCTCAGGAGTTGGATTTGTCGGAAAAAGACAAAAAACAGCATGCGGATGTGGTTCGGGCGCTTGAATCCCTTGGCTTTTCACCGGGAGAAGCAAGAGAGGCGATTGTCGCGGTAAAGGATAAAGGAGGAACAACCCAAGAGCTGGTTCGTCTTGCCCTGCAATATCTAGGGAAACGTTAAGGAGACAGTTTATGGGGAAAATAAAAAAGAGCATAACGGCAGCTCCAGAAGAAATAGAATCGACACCGGAAGAAGAGATTCTTCTTACATCTCTTCGTGCGCAGGTATGGGATGACTTTTGCGGACAGGAACAGGTAAAAGAGTCTTTGAAAATTGCAATAACAGCTGCTCGCAGGCGAAAAGAAGCATTAGAACATGTTCTTTTGTATGGACCGCCGGGACTTGGAAAAACAACGCTTGCTCATTTAATCGCAAAAGAAATGGGAGGAAGCATTAAGGTAACTTCGGGTCCGGCCATTGAGCGGGCAGGAGATCTTGCCTCAATTCTTACCAATCTTGAAAAAGGGGACGTATTATTTATAGATGAAGTCCATAGGCTCAATAAGGTGGTTGAGGAAATGCTTTATCCCGCAATGGAGGATTATTCTCTGGATATGGTGATCGGGAAAGGTCCATCTGCGCAGGCAATACGACTTGACCTTCCTCATTTTACCATAATCGGAGCAACAACAAGAGCTGGTCTTTTATCCGCACCTCTTCGTGATCGGTTTGGTGTGGTCAACAGGCTTACCTTTTATCAACCGGAAGAGCTTTCAATTATCATTGAAAAGGCGGCATTCAAACTGAATGTTCCCATAGATGAAAAGAGCATTGGGGAAATTTCAAAAAGGGCTCGAGGGACGCCACGGATTGCGCTTAAACTTCTTAAAAGGTCTCGTGATTTTGCGCAAGTAAGAGGACAAGGAAAAATTGTATCGGATTTAGTGAGCAAGGCGCTTGACATGCTTGAAATTGATCACGCAGGTCTTGATTCTGCCGACAGACGGTTTTTGCTTGCGATCATTCAAAAACACGGCGGGGGGCCTGTTGGAGTAGAAACAATCGCCTCCACAATATCGGAGGATAGAGGAACCATAGAGGAAGTTGTCGAGCCGTATCTTCTGCAGATAGGGTTTTTAAAAAGAACCAATCGGGGAAGAATGGCAACTCGTGCGGCATACGATCATCTCCATGTCATATTTCCCCGCAATGATACACAAGAACACCTCCTATAGTTAAAATCCCAGGTGGAAAATCTTTTGAAGCCCGGGGGTAAGCGTAATAAGTATCTGCGCAACATACGTTGTGATAACGGCAAAGATAAAGAACGGACTCATTTTCTTAAAAGATCCGCCGCGCACCACGAATACTATTGCAACGTGAAGAAACACAAGAAGATTAAATGTTATTGTTCTGGCAAAAACTTCTCCTTTGGGGAGAAATGCGATAAAAACAAAAAGAAGCAAAAACGATAGTCCAAAACCAATAATCCCAATGAGACTAAGCCGGCGCATGGTAAGAATAGGTGTTTTAGGATCTCTGGGTTTTTCTTTAAGAAGGTCAATATCCTGGGTGTCGCTTGCAAGAGCGAGAGCGGGAAGGCCGTCGGTTACCACATTAATCCATAAAATTTGGGTGGGAAGAAGAGGAGAGGGAAGCCCTAAAAGGGTTCCAAAAAATACAAGAGACAGCTCTGCAAGATTTCCCGAGAGAAGATACACGATCGATTTAGAGATATTATGATAAATAGTCCTTCCTTCTTTAATTGCTTTAATAAGACTGGTAAAGTTATCATCAATAAGAATAATGTCGCTTGCCTCTTTTGCTACGTCTGTTCCTGTTTGTCCCATGGCAATGCCAACATCGGCTCTTTTGAGAGCAAGGGTATCGTTTACCCCATCTCCCGTGACTCCCACCACGTATCCTAACTCTTTAAAGAGATTTACGAGACGAAGCTTATCCTCCGGTTTGCTTCGAGCAAAAATACGGGTTTTGGGAAGAATTTTCTTGAGTTCCTCATCGGAAAGCGCTGCAAGTTCGTCTCCGTTTATTACATCTTCGTCTTTTTGAATAAGACCTACCTCTTTTGCAATGGCAAGCGCGGTAAGTTCATTATCCCCGGTCACCATTACTATTTGGATCCCTGCCATTTTTGCTTCTTGAATGGTTCGTTTGGTTTCTGCTCGTGGAGGATCATGAATACCAATTAATCCTAGAAAAGTAAGGTTGTTCTCAAGAAATGCGCGATGCGTTCCTTTGCGATGTTGAAGAATTGTTCGCGTTCCAAACCCAACTACGCGAAATCCCATTTTTGCATACTCCTCAAAAAGTGTTTCTATCTCTCTCTTTTCGTGAAGAGAGACAGTGGATCGCTTGATAACTTCTTCCGGAGCGCCGCGCACAAACACATGCTTTATCCCATTTTGTTCCACAACCACCGAGACGGTTTTTGTTTCGGGATCAAACGGGTACTCCTCGATAATACGAGACGCCCCTTTTATTGCCTCTATGTTTTTTTCAAGGGATTGGGCAAACAAGAGAAGCGCGCCATCTGTCCTGTCCCCAATGACATCAAATTCATCAGTTCCGCCATCTTGTTTTCTGACCAGAGAAGCGGTATTAGAAACAACACACGCGCGAAGAAGGAGGGGCAAATGCGCATTGTCTCTCAGATGGTATTTTTTGACTCTCATTACATTTTGCGTAAGCGTTCCTGTTTTATCGGTAAGAATTACCTGAACCGATCCAAGGGTTTCAATGGCGGGCATTTTTCTTATGATCGCGTTCTTTTTTGCCATGCGGTTGGTGCCAATAGCAAGGGCAACGGTGATGACGGCAGGGAGTCCTTCGGGAATTGCCGCAATGGCAATGCTTACGCTTAAAAGAATAAGAGGGAGAAGCGATTTTCCCTGAGCCATTCCTATGGGAATTAAGGAGAGTGCTATCACAAGTGCTCCTAAAGAAAGCATTTTTCCTAAGACCTCAAGGTTTTTCTGAAGAGGCGTTTTGTCCGTTTCAATGGAAGAAAGGGTTTGGGCAATTTGTCCAAAGCGGGTTTGCATTCCTGTTTTTTCTACCTTCATGATTCCCTTCCCTTTTACGACGAGCGTTCCATTAAGCGCTCTATCATTCTTTTTCTTGGTAATAGGCAGAGACTCTCCGGTAAGGATTGCCTCGTCAATCTCCATGTGCGCGCTTGAAAGGAGGATTCCATCGGCAGGAATTCGATCTCCTTCGGAAAGCACCACAATATCTTGCGGAACCAGAGAAGAGGTAGGAACTTCCTGTTCGCGTCCGTTGCGGATTACCCGAGATGCGGGCTTTACAAACGATTTTAATTTTTCAAGCGATTTCTCTGCTCGATACTCCTGAATAAAACCAAACAGAGCATTTAAGAGAAGAATTGCCAAAATCAAAAACCCATCAAGCGCATCTTGTATGAAAAAAGAAAAGATCGCGGCAGCAGCAAGGATACCATTAATAAAAGTAGGGAACTGAGAGAAAAAGAGAGAAAGCGCGGTGAAGCGTTTCTCAACGGTAATTTCATTAGGGCCAACAAGTTTTAATTTTTCTTCCGCTTGCTCGCGCGTTAAGTCTTTTTCCATACCAAATATTGTAGCACAGAAGAGAAGAAGCTTACTGTCTCTCCGAGACAAAGAAGTAAATCTTGGAGGAAATCTTGCTTATGGTTTTTCTTGTTTGTTCCTCATAAGAGGAGACGTCGGAAGCAAGAACGCCCACAAAATATACCATGCCATCTTTCTCTACAATTCCTACATCGTGTATTCCGCCAGTTGCGTCTCCTGTTTTATGAAATACCTTTACAGAAGAAGGAAGGAGATCAGGAAGTCTGTCTTCAATGTCGGTATCGGTAAGAAATCCCAAAAGTTCTTGCCTCAGATGAGGTCTCGCTACTTTTCCCTCATAGATTCTTTGAAATAAAAGATACATATCGTAGAGAGATGTTTTGTTATTTTGAATGTGGGTTTGGGTAAGTCCCCACTCTTTGATGGTGTTTTGAATGACATCGCTTCCCATTCTGGTGGCAAGTACGTGCGCGGCAGTATTATCTGATTCCTGTAACGCAAGTTGGGCAAGGCTCTTAAGGGAGTAAACCCCTCCCTGTTTTTCATATCGTAGTTTTCCGGTTCCATAGTCCTGAATATCTTTTTCTTGTATCGTTATTTTCTCGTCCAATGAGATTTTATTCGTGCTTGCGAGAACGTACAAAACCGCAATAATAGGAAGCTTGTTGACGGAAGCAGCGGTGTGGATTTGTTTTTCATTGATGCCAAAAGAGACATCGGTTTTAAGATCGTGGAAATACACCGAGTAGCTTCCTTTTTGGGAAGAAACCAATTTTTGTACTTCTTGCTTGAGTTTTTGTACGTCCGTCTGCTTGTTTGTAAAAAAAGAGATACGGGGAAGAAGCAAGAGACTTCTTCCCAGAAGAAGGATAAAAAGTGTATAGATAGCAAAGCCAACAGCCTTTTTCATAGAAGCGCGTTGTTAATTGTTGTTGGGCGATATTGAAGGGCTTCCGCAACGTGGTGAGGTTTGATTGTCTCTGAATGTTGAAGATCTGCGATAGTCCGGGCAAGCTTAATGGTTCGGTAGTATGAGCGCGCAGACAAACCCATGCGGGAGACAGCCATTTTTAACATGGTAAGGGATTCTTCGGAAAGCGGGCAAAGTGTCTTTATGTCTTTATTAGACATCTGGGCGTTCGTTTTTCCGGGATGCTTCTTGAACCGCTTTCTTTGGAGCATATGCGCTTTTTCCACGCGTTTCCGAATTACCGAGGAAGGTTCCTCTGTGGAACCCTCTTGAGTAAGTTTTTCCGCTTTTACCGCGGGGACGTCCAGGTGGATGTCAATTCGGTCTAATAGGGGACCTGAAATTCGTTTTTGGTATCTGAGGATTGCGGAAGAGGAGCAATAGCATGTCTTTACACTGCTTCCCCAAAACCCACAGGGGCAGGGATTAAGCGCTGCAATAAGCATGTGCTTTGCGGGAAACATTACGCGTCCGCGGGCACGGGATACCGTAATAAACCCATCCTCCAAGGGTTGCCTAAGTGCTTCCAGTACATGGCGCGGAAATTCGGGAAACTCATCCAGAAAAAGAACCCCTCGATGGGCAAGAGAAATCTCTCCGGGAGCGGGTTTGCTTCCTCCGCCAATAAGCCCAATATGGGAGGTAGTGTGATGAGGCGATCTAAAAGGACGAGTGGTTATAAGCGCCTGGTTATCTAAGAGTCCGGATATGCTATAAATCTTTGTTATTTCAATGACTTCTTCAAGGGAAAGGGAAGGGAGGATAGAAGGAATGGTTCTGGCAAGAAGCGTTTTTCCTGCGCCGGGAGGACCTTTAAGGAGCACGTTATGAAAGCCAGCGGCGGCAATTTCAAGGACTCTTTTAGCGCGCTCCTGTCCTTTAATGAGGGACATATCAAAATCCGTGGTAGCGGTAGAAGAAGAAAGGTTAAGCGCTGTTGGTTTTTGGGGTATAAGCGCGGTGGTTCCCAAAAAATGCCCCACAACATCTCCAAGAGAAGATGCAGGATACACAGTAATATCCTTAATAAGAGCTGCTTCTTTTGCGTTTGAGGCGGGGAGAAATATGCGCGTGAGTTTCTGATCTCTTGCAAGGAGCGTGTAGGCAAGCGTTCCGTTGGTAGGGCGAAGTCTTCCATCCAAAGAAAGCTCTCCTAGGAACAGTGCGTCTTTAATTGCAGCATTCAATTGTTCTGAGGCAAGAAGAATACCAATGGCAATAGGAAGGTCATATGACGCGCCTTCTTTAGGCAGGTCTGCGGGCGCAAGATTTACCGTGATGCGTTTGGAAGGAAAATCAGCGCCGCTATTTTTGAGAGCAGAACGTACTCTCTCTTTTGCCTCTTCTACCGCTTTATCGGGAAGACCAACAATAGTAAAAGATGGGAGTCCTTGAGCGGCAATATCAACCTCTACTTCAACCGGCACGCCGTCCAACCCTACAACAGCGGCAGAATTTACTTTTGCAAGCATATGATTATCATAGAGGTTTAGGTTTATCTTGACAAGGAAGGGGGAATGGTATATAGTAAAGTATGGAGCCACAAAAATACTCTTTTCCTCTTGGACTAACTTTCGATGACGTTTTGCTTCTTCCCGGATATTCGGATTTTTCCCGTTCAGAAATAGATCTTTCAACGAAACTTACCAAACGAATAAGACTTACTATTCCGTTCGTCTCGGCTCCCATGGATACGGTTACGGAAAGTAGACTTGCTATTGCCTTGGCGAGATTGGGTGGGATAGGCATTATTCACAGAAACCTAACAATAAAAGATCAAGCGAAAGAGGTGCTTAAAGTTAAGAAAACCCATTCGGCAAGCTTAGGGCAAGCGCTTTTAGTTGGAGCCGCAGTTGGAGCAAGTAGAGGGTTTGAAGAAAGAGTGGAAGCTTTGATAAAAGCAAAAGCCGATGTTATTGTTGTTGATTCAGCCCATGGATTTGCGAAACCTATTATCGACGCGGTTAGATTTATAAAAAAAACATACCCGAGCATAGAAGTTATCGCGGGGAACATCGCAACTTATGATAGCGCAAAAGCTTTAATTGCTGTCGGGGCAGATGCTTTAAGAGTTGGAATGGGACCGGGCGCAATTTGCACAACAAGAATTATCTCCGGAATGGGAGTTCCTCAGATAACTGCAATATTAGAAACTGTCAAAGCTGCAAAGAAATTTGGAATTCCTGTTATTGCAGACGGAGGAATTAAATATTCAGGAGATATGGTAAAAGCTATAGCGGCAGGCGCATCAACTATAATGATGGGTGGATTTTTTTCTTCTTGCGTTGAATCTCCGGGAAGATCAATTGCTTTGAGGCGGGAATTTGTTCCAAAGCGGTTCTTGAATATTTTTAATAACAATATGTTGTTAGATCCGACAAGAAAAGAAAAATCTAACAAGAAAAATAATTTGACTGTTATTGATGAAAGCAAGAATTCTGCAAACAAAGAAGTGTTTTATTTTAAGGAATACCGAGGCATGGGATCAGAAGCTGCTATGCAGGAAGGCGCGAAAATAAAATCCGAGGGAGAATTTCATGGTAAGAGTTATAAAGATAGAGTTCTGGTTGCTGAGGGAGTAGAAGGGTTAGTTCCCATAAAAGGTACAGTAAAAGATTTGGTAGATCAAGCAGTTGGCGGAATAAAATCAGGGATGTACTATGTTGGAGCAAGAAATATCGTGGAGTTACAACAAAAAGCAAAATTTATTCAAATCACTCAGGCATCATTAACAGAAAATCATCCCCATGACATTTTTGTCACCAACCCTGGGAAAAACTACTCATGATACTTCTTGTTGATTTTGGATCCCAAACAGCCCATCTGATTGGAAGAAGGATTCGCGAGTTAGGAATAGACGTTCGCATCGTGCATCCGGAAGAGGCAATGCCCTCAATATTCAAAAGAAAGCCTCAAGGCATTATTCTTTCCGGAGGACCCTCGTCGGTATATGAAGAAGGTGCGCCTACGATTGATCCCAAAATTTTCTCATCACAAATTCCTATATTGGGAATTTGTTATGGACTTCAACTAACAGCCCATCTTTTGGGAGGAAAAGTTGTATCTGGTAGGAAAGAATATGGACCAGCTGAATTAATATTAAAATCCGAAATCCGAAATCCGAAATCCGAAATTGCAAAAGATTTATTAAAATCTTTTGTTGTGTGGATGAGTCATGGGGATGAGGTAGTGAGTGTTCCGAAAGGATTTATAACGCTTGGCTCAACAGAACACGTGCCGTTCGCATTTGTAGGGGATCTCAAAAGAAAGATTTTTGGCGTACAGTTCCATCCGGAAGTAGAACACACGGAGCACGGGGTAACGATTCTTAAGAATTTCATTATTGAATGTGGGTTATCGCAAAAAACTCATGCGATCGATGTAAAAAAGATAGAGCAGGAGATACAAGAAAGAGTGGGGGATGCATGTGTGGTTGGAGCAGTATCGGGCGGGGTTGATTCAACCGTGGCAGGAATTCTTACAGGAAGAGCAGTGGGAAACCGTTTTTTCCCCGTGTATGTTGAAAATGGACTCATGAGAGAGGGGACAAGAGAACGTGTGGAAAAAATCTTTGCTAAAACCCATATAAAGCCCATAGTAGTTAATGTAGCAGGGGAGATGGTAAAAAGACTTAAGGACGTAACCGACCCGGAAAAGAAAAGAAAAATTATTGGAAATTTTTATATTGAGGTTTTTGAGCAACAAATGCAGCGGCTTATTAAGCGCGGCAAAAAAGTAAAATTCCTTTTACAAGGAACT
>Ga0154988_106_pt1 | contig 18541 bp, 15 predicted proteins | sample RifCSPhighO2_01_FD_105956 | JGI IMG/M metagenome (GOLD analysis project Ga0154988, IMG submission 105956) | Candidatus Levybacteria bacterium RIFCSPHIGHO2_01_FULL_42_15 | reverse complement strand
ATTTCGCCGTTGAAAAGCGCATATTTCTTATTTTCTGCCATTGATTGTATGGTTGAGCGTTCGGTTGGAGCGACGATCGACAAACGATTCGTACCTATAGCGGTTTGGTCGAAAATAAGAATATCACTTTGATCAGGCCCACGATGCTTTGAAATATCTAGCATCCTGTTAATTTTCCCTTGGAGTTCTTGATGACTAACTTTATTAAAATGGATTATCCCATGAATACCGCACATAGTACTTATTCCACTTTTCTCACGTGCCTACCCGCTGGATCAAAAAATACTTTGGTTCCAGTCTTGAGGAGACTAGACTTTATCCCCCCAATTGCACCCTTTCCAAGTTCTCTGGCTCTTTGAGCTCCATGTGCTACTATCCCGGCATTTTCAATTACTAAGCCCGATGCCTGGGCAATAAAAGGATCATGGCTTAAGTTCATTTGCGTAGCAACTAAAATTATATGTCCACCTCGTTTCCTATATTGTTCTATCACAATCCTAGCTTCATCCAAACTCTTAAATTCATCAAGGTTTACTACGATTCCTTCTATTTGTGGTCCTTCTGCGAGGAATCTTCCTCTAGCTTCTTTAAATTCGTTGGTATTCTCTGTTTTTAAGGATAAAGTTTCGATATCTGACTCTCTTATAACTGCTGGCATATCAAGTTCTTTATAATTTTTAAATGCCTGCCTGCGTGACCTTATCAGATGAAGCATGGAGCCAGTATTGATTACTAAACGAGGTAGCTCTCTTGGATAAACATAATAAATATCGCCATTTTCCAAACCCAACTTGCTTCCTAAAGTCTCCAAAGCATCTCTTAGCAATAAATATTCCTTTGTAAAAAGATATTTGGCAGTTTCTCTCAAAGCCATATATACTTGGGATGATTGAACAACTCCTTCGAATTCTTGTCTTTCAGAGTCTGGCAAACCAGAAAACAAGGATTGTTGCGCTTTTAATCTTGCTTCTCTTTGTCTTTCGAACTGTTTTTTATATTGTCCTGCTTGGCGGATTCCTTTAACATATGCATGGAGTGCTTGCGGAACATCCCTTAACGGTTGGTGCCTAATCTCTAGCATCTCACCTGTACTAAAATGGCCAATCAATTGCACGGCAACGTGTAAAGCTCCTTTTTCTGTCGCTGCCTCTGCTATGGCAATATTTGCATCTGTAATTGCGCTTCCATCAAGTCCTTGATTTAATCTTGAATACATTTCTTGTGCTCTGTCTTTTCCAAATCCCAATCTTTGCTGCAATAAATCCTGTAATCGTTGAGAATAATATAGTCCTAGTCTGGCGGCTTTAACAAAGCCTACATAAGAGCTAGTCCTAATATGTTCCAATATTCTAATGCCATGATTAAGAAGCTCTTCGTTTGTCATACTGCTTAAATCGAATGCCTGCATAGCTTTGATAAAGCTTGTCATTTCAGGAAGATTCCTGCCATAAAATTGAGAGATGAACTGATCTGCAAAATTACGCATTCTAACCGCGAACGCTTGATGAGTTTGATAATATTCATCTGCTCGATCTCCAAATCTAATTTGTAAATCTTCAAGGGTGGGATCCTGTAGAAATAAACCCATTTGAGGATATGATCCTTTTTCTGGATATTCTTGAACCGCATCTAAATACTCATTAACCAGGGTTGAGAAATATTCTCGTCTTGTTTCGGGAAAACCTATGTGGTAAATTGCCGCATAACGAGCGATGGAAAAGTAAGTTCTGCCACCAATGTAATTGATTATTCCAATAGCTTCTTTCCCTATCTGATAACCCATTTCCGATCTTCCCAATTGCGTTGCACCTGGTACACCATCGCTCCCACCCCAAACGTACATGTATACCCCAATATCCATCTCCGTCGGTCTTGGCAATAGCTCGCTATAATTGCCGTCGCTAAAAATAGCTGTTTTTGTACCCATCTCTTGTTTTTCCCTGACAACAAGTGTTCGAAGTTTGCGTTTTGTTACCTCTAAAGTGTCTTCTGGGGTTTCTTTGAGATCTACTGTTCCTAAATCGGCTGTCAAGCTTCTAGCTTGTAGAATGTAGACAACGTTATCTCTATAGGCAAACTCTATGTCTTGAGTTACTCCTGAAAAAAGGCCTTCAATAACATGCGTACATTCGGATATCTGGCAAACAGTATCTGGAGACAAAGGTCTTGATTCAAACCCAGTTGATTCTAAAATTGCGCCATTCCTATCTATAAGCATTGAGCTCCCCTGGGTTTTTCCATCTACTAAGTTTGCCCCAAATCCATCTACATATTGTACTAAAAAATTATCTCCATTAACTCCTGTGTATATTACTCCTGCCACTTCTGGCTCTATAAGCGCTTGCACTACTAAACCCATTTTTACGTCTTCAGTAGACTTTCCATGCAATGCCATAAATTGCTCCACTTCTTTTGAGCGTGATTGTCTAAATATTTGTTCGACCGCATCAGTAATTTCATCGTCATTATAGACATAATGAGATTGAAATACGCCAGCCATGCTCAACCTTGAATCATCTTCGCAATTAGCAGAACTTCTTATGGCAATTTTCCCTCCCAATGAACCTTTGGCTTTAGTTATTTCATCCACTAAGCCATCGGGAAGTTTATTGTGGATAATATAATAATCATAGGCATCAGTAGTAACACAAAAACCAAGAGGAACAGGTAAACCTGCCCTTTGCAATTTCACTAGATTAGCTCCTTTTCCACCAACTCTAGAAATAGCTGATGCATCAACTTGATCAAATGAATAAAAGAGTTGTCTCCCTGCTTCAATTTCTGAAGACTCAATATTATATCTTAAGGCTTTCCCTGACTCTTCGGTTTCTATTCTACTCATTACTCAATACTCCTAAAGTATATAAACTATCCAGTTTATAAAAATTAAATAAGGATGGCTGATATTGCTGAGAAATTCTCTGGTTAGTCAAAATGCCACCTGGCAGAACTCGGCAAGATTGGTCTTCCCCAACAACAATCATGGTCAGTTCAGGAAAACGAATACTGAGATCCGGCAAGTTACCAGTACTCCTCAATACCTCTGCCAAATGTTGGGTGTGAGTAAATACTATCACTAAATCATTCGCTTCCCCACCAGTTCTCTTGTTAAGCAAGTCTGTCACAGTATTAATAATTACCTCTGAAGGAGATCGTTCACTTCTGGTCCTTTTACATAATCTATCCACCAATGACGGAATCCATGACATGTTACCCGAAGACAACTGCTGAAGCAGTTGTTCCAAAGAAACTGGAGGATCATCAAATTCATCCCTATATGAGATACAGTTTAATCCCTCCTCTGTAGCAAAAGTAGTACCAGGAATTATCACCGAGACTATTTTTGCCATCTCCTCTGCTCTTTTGTTTTCTGAGGACAAGATATGCAGTGTTCTGCCAGTAGATTGCCGTAGATATAGTAAACCAAAAGCAGTGATAAACGCATCTACAAACCCTCTATTGGTTAATGCATCTTCTCTATTAGCAGGGTTTTGCATCATCCTAATTTTTCTAATGGCTGGATCTGGTATGGAAGCAATCCATTCGGGCGGACTTTGTTCACCATGACGCATAAAAATAATTCTATTGCCTTCCCCTAAAATAATATCCCTAAGTTGTACTAATTTTTCTATTTCTACATAATTTATGTTGTTCCTTTCCACATCGATATTAATTGCCTTGCTTATTAGATTTGAAAGTTCATCTGCAAGAGTAACTATTCTTTCAGGAGACAATGTCCCAATGTCTACAATTTCTAAAGGATGGTTTGCTTTGAAGCCTGCCAAAGCTCTGAAGGCCCTAGGTAAGCGCAGATCGGAACGATCTTTATATTGAAGCAAATCAATACTAGAGCCTAATATAGGCGTAGATTGTTCTACTCCCATATTTTTGGGGAAAGAAATAAGATACCACTTTTAAAATAGGATTGCAATAATCAATCCGGCTGTATGTAGACGAATAACGCAACTACTAATAAGATACTCCATCGGATATAATTCTTTTATGCTTGTAATCCTTTCTCTAGCATGCTACAATATCCTTTGTGAAAACACACGCGCTCAAGGTTGAAAAACGAACAGTTTTAGGCAAGAAGTTAAAAAAACTAAGAAGAGAGGGTATTCTTCCTGCGAACATTTATGGTAAAGGCATCAAATCGCTTGCCATACAAGTTTCTCTTAAGGAATTTACGGCTGTATATAAAGAAGCGGGGGAAACCGGACTTATAGAAATATCTTTAGGTAGCGAGAAGCGCCCCGCTCTTATTCACAACCTCCAGCTTGAATTCATTACCAAGGTCCCCCTTCACGCGGACTTTTATCAGGTGAATCTCAAAGAGAAGGTACGCACCATGATTCCTGTTGTCGCTCTTGGTGAGGCAAAGGCGATAAGCGAGAAAATCGGACTTCTTTTACAGCCCTTATCCGAAATTGAGATAGAAGCGCTTCCCACCGACCTTCCGGAAAAAATCGGCGTTTCGGTTGAAGGACTTACAAACATAGATGACCAAATCACAATTGCCGATATTAAAGTTCCCCAAGGCGTCAGTGTTCTTACTGATCCTGTCCAGGTCTTGTTTAAGATAACAGAGCTTGTCAGCAAAGAAGCAGCGGAGCAAGCAAAACAAGAAGCAGCTCAGGCGGAGGCGGCAAAAGACGCGACAAAGGCGGAAACCGGAGCACAGGAAGGAATCACATCTGTTGCAGGCGTTGCGCCAAAAGAAGGTGAGGCTTCTGCCGAACAAAAACCTCAAGAAAAGAAAGAAGAAAAACAGGAAAAACAACAAACCCCGATCAAATCGGGACAAGAACAGAAGCCTCAATAAGAAGCGTTTGTTTCGATTCCCTTCATCTCTTCTAAAACAAATTTACTCCCGTTAAACAAAAGCTTGAGATATGACGTGTTTCGGATCGCATAATAATATCCTGTTTTAGATTTTGTTCCTAAGTGTTTTAAAAGACCCCTGATAACTCCTCCATGAGTCACCGCAAGAATCGTTTTCCCCCTATGCGTCTTGTGGACATCAGAAGAAAACTCGAAAAACCGATCTGTTATGGCTTGATCGTTTTCAGGGTAAAAATCGTGCTCCTCTCCATATTTTTTGCGTTTTTGCGGATCGTTAAGGAGTTCCTCCACCTGAAAGATTTCCTCTTTCGATCTTCCTTCAAATGGACCAAATGTTCTCTCACGCAAAAGGTGTGTTGTGATTACAGACTTTTTATGTAGGCGCGCGATAATAACCGCTGTTTCCTGCGCCCTCTTAAGATCAGAGGCAAATATTGCACGAAACCCAATTTCTTTTAATTCTCTTGCAAGATCCCGAGCCTGTTTTTTTCCCTCCTCATTAAGCGGCACATCGGTATGACCCTGAATGAGTCCTTTTGCATTCCAATCGGTTTCTCCATGGCGAACCACATAGAGAATCGTGTGTTGATTTTTGTTAACGGTTTTCATTCTGAAGTATTTGCGCAAGTTGTTTTGCCTCTATAAAGTTGGGGTTTAGGAAGAGCGCTTTTTTAACATATTCCCACGATTTTTCATTTTCTTTTACTCTGTATGAAAGGATCGCAAGCTTGAAAAGCGCGTCGGGGTAATCCGGATGTGTTATGGCTATCTCTTCCCAGAATAAAATCTCGCGGCTGATTTCTTCTCTTTGTTTTTCTATAATAGTTCTTTGAGACAACAACGAATAAATTGATACTGCCTGAATTCCCATTATCACCAGTATTCCAAGAAGGATTGTTCCCATCCCGACGGTTAACAATGGTTTTTCGGTAAAAGATCGGTAAATACTCGGGAATTTAGACTTTTTCGAACTCTGCTTTTTCATGACTGTTTCCTATTCAGGCCAGCGTTGAACCATAAGAGAATCTTCTCCTCCCAGTTTTTGGTAAATTTCTTCTGTGACAAAGGGCATGAAGGGATGGAGAAGCTGTAAAAGAATCATGAATAAGGAATGGAGAATTATGAATGAATCGCTATTTCCTCTCTTTTTTACGTCCTCAATGTACTTATCCGCAAACTCGTGCCACGCAAAATCGTACAGTTTTGCAGATGCAAAGTGAAAATTATATCGCTCTATATCTTTTGTAACGTCTTTGATCACCTTTTGTGTTTTTTTAATCATCTCTTTGTCTTTTGAGTTTTTGGCTAAATTTTGTAGCTCTTTTATGGAACTTTGAACCTTGACCTTTGAACTTTGAATTCGCTTCATCTCTATGAAGCGACCCATATTCCACAGTTTATTCGTAAACTTTCTCATTGCATCTAATTTGGGGTAAGAAAGCGACTGATCATTTCCAAATGCCGTCCCATAGATAAGCGCCAAACGAACCACATCTGCCCCGTACTGATCAATCAGCTCCAAAGGATTCACCACGTTCCCTTTGGATTTACTCATCTTCTTTCCATAGGGATCTCTCACCATTCCGTGCAACACAACGTGTTGAAACGGTTCTTTGCCCGTTGCGTAAAGCCCCACCATAATCATTCGGGCAACCCACAAGCGCAGTATGTCATATCCTGTTTCCATGACCGAGGTTGGATAAAACGTTTCGAAATCTCTTTCTTTAGAGGTCTTAAGCGTTGCAAAGGGCCATTGAGCCGATGAAAACCACGTATCAAACGTATCCGTATCTTGTTCCCATTCTTCTCCGGTCGGAGCCTTCCCATCGGTCAGAACCCATTCGCCCGTATGTTTATTTCTCCATGCAGGAATGCGTATTCCCCATACAACTTGACGGCTGATATTCCAATCCCTGATATTCTCCAAAAACTGAATATAAGCTTTTTCAAAACTTTTGGGGAAAATCTTGATTGCTCCTTTTTTTACCGATTGGATTGCGGGTTTTGTAAGAGGCTCCATCTTTACAAACCATTGAGGAAGAAGCATGGGTTCAATAGTAGTACCGCACTTATAGCAGGTTTCAATGGTATGCGTATAATCCTCGTCGATTTTTTCAATGAGGCCCATTTTGCCCATATCCTCTACAACCGCCTTGCGCGCCTGTTTTACGTATAACCCCTTATACTTACCCGCTTTTTCATTGAGCCTCCCGTCAAAATCAATTACTCGCGGTCTCTTTAGGTTGTGCCGCAATCCGATTTCAAAATCTTTTTCGTCATGAGCTGGAGTTACCTTTGCGACCCCCGTGCCAAAATGAGGATCGATTACGGAATCCGCAACAACTTTTACTCTAAATTTCCCAATTGCTCCTTGCACGTCTATTTCTTTCCCAACCCATTTTTGATATCGCGCATCATCAGGGTGTACTGCCACAGCAGTATCGCCGAACTTTGTTTCCGGACGAACCGTTGCGAGAGTAAACGGACCATACTTTAGATAATAGAGAGGATCTTTCTGCTCTTTGTGATTCACCTCAAGGTCAGAGAAAGAAGTTCCGCAGCGCGTACAGTAATTGACTAATCGATCTCCCCTGTAAATCAAGCCGTCATCATGCATCTTCTTAAACGTTTTATAGACGATTGCAATAATATCCGGATCAAGCGTAAACTTTTTTCGACTCCAGTCAAGAGAAAACCCAAGCTTTCTTAACTGATCTTCCATGATGGGACGGTAGCTTTGGGAAAAATCCCAAATCATGTTATACAGCGTGTCCCTATTATAATCGAAGCGGGATTTTCCCTCTTTTTGCAGTGTTTTCTCAAACACGTATTGCGTCTCGAATCCCGCGTGGTCTGCTCCCGGCAGCCATAGCGTCCTATCCCCCTTCATGCGATGATACCGAATCAAAATATCCTCAACCACAAACATGGCATGGCCAAAATGAAGATTGCCATTGGCATTAGGTGGCGGAAGAATGATCGTGAATGCTTTCCCCTTATGATTTACCTCTGGACGAAAATACCCTTTTTTCTCCCAAAACCGATAGAGTTTTTCTTCTTTACCTTTATGGGTATATACCGTGTCCATATGCTTGGCCCGCGGAGTCACTCACAGTAAGACTTTATGGGCAAGCTAATTTTAACACAAGAAGAAAAAACAGGCAAAGCCTTCCTTAATTCCCGAGTATTTCCCGAACTATTCCCGACCAACAACCATTTTGTACCCTCTGGTTTTCACTGTTTGAATCTCATAAGCTCCCTTTTGACGTTTTAGCTTTACTCGAACTCGAGCTACCAACCGATCAATCGCCCAATCTGAAACTCCCAACGCTTCAACCTCTGGCCATACTGTTTCGATGATAGCTTCTCTTTCGCATACTTCATCCAAGTGGTTTTTGAGAAGACCAAAAAGCTTATGTTCTTTCTTGGTAAATTCGGTTTCTCCATCTACCTTCTCCCCTTTTTGGGAAAGATAAGAAGCAAACAATGGGCTAAACAGAGCTCGAATTCCTTTTTCTTCATGAATGAATCCAGTATTCCATAGATAGTCCCCTTCCTTTCGCTCCGAATCGGTGATCGTATTGCCACTCCCTACCTTTTTAAGGATTGTCTGCTCTTTTTTCGATAAGCTTTCCCAAAGCTCTTCGGATTGCAAGCTCATACGTTCATCTGAAAGCAAAGAAGAAAAAAGCGCGCTTTTGCTACGAGCCGTCTTATTTTGTTCTCCCAGAATAATAAGAGAAAGCTGCAGGTATTGAATATATCCATCCACTGTGTCAAACAAAGACGTTTTTAGGGAGTGGGACAATAAAAACTGATAGCGATCTTTATAGCTCTCATAAATGATACGGGTATCCAACGGCTTTGCAGGTTTTATGTACATATTGTGACAAAATACCGAAAGGGAAGCAGGAGAAAATACATGCGGTTCCAACTCATCAAGGCTTCTAAAACTTGTAAATACGTATGCAAGTTTTTGGTGGGTCGCATCCTTGAGTCCCTGAAGATTGGCAAAAAACTCCGATGTTACCACGTCTTTAAGACGGTCAAATCTGATAAGAAAAAGCGTTGGTAGGGTACCTTTTTCAACCAACCTCACCAAACTTCTCCTCACGCTATCGATCGTAAAGAATAAATCCTTAGATTGAATACTCTCTAAGAAGAGCGACTGAATATATTCTTTTGTTGATATGTCAATCTCGAATCCTTCCACCGCATCCACAATACGCTTGAGCGTAAGAATCCAAAACGGAGAAATTTCTCGCTCTACCAAGTCGTTTAAGTCAACGGGAATAAAAAGATGCGATTGAATTCTGCCGATGTATATTGGGATTATTTTTTGATGATAGAGAAAGAACCGAAGAAAATTGCTAATCCCTACCCGCTTCATTCCAATCAAAACTACTGAGCTTCTTTTTTTTAATTGATTGCCAAGAGACGCCGCGTCTTTTTCTCTAAATCTGATTGGGTAGGAAGCTTCAATGATTTGCCCCATCATAACGTCCTATTGTAACATGTTACGCTTTTGAGACAAAAACATCTTGACAATTCATTTTGTCAGGTTTGTGTCAGTAAGAAGTAGCCGTATGGTCAAGCAAGCATATATGAGTCCTTCCTATAATTATGTTCATAAGGCGTATGTCTGCGGAAGAAGGAGGTGATGAATATGGCTGAACGATTGAGATCTCCATTGGTTACACAGTTTCTAGAATTATACCGTGCTGGTCGCTATAATGAAGCAGCTGTTATAGAGCCGTTTGCTCTTAATGAGTCACAGCGATTAGAGGATTGGGATGCGCCGGCAAAGCCAAACGGAGGAATTGATACCCCGGGTAAAGAAATTATTACAGGAGGTCACGTGAGAGTTGTGAGAACAATTCACCGAGGAAATGAAAAGTAGGATCGCTCTATAAATCCAGCACCTTTTTTCGCGGAGTATTGATCCACGCACCGAATCGGTGCGGGATTGACTCACACAAAAAAAATAATGATACTAATCCACCGAGTCAGACTCGGGGGTTTTGAAAAGGTGCTGGATAAAGACGTGCTACAATAAAGTCGTCTTATGACGACTCATGAAAAAGCGGAGAAAATACTAACGCTTCTTAAACATCACTATCCCCGTGCAAAAATTATCTTACATTATGGCAATACGTGGGAAATGTTGGTTGCCGTCATGCTCTCTGTCCAGTGTACGGACGTTACGGTGAACAAAGTCACGGCATCTCTTTTTAAGAAGTATAAAGCGGTAAAGGATTATGCAAATGCAGATATTAAAAAACTTGAGCAAGATATTAGATCAACGGGGTTTTATAGAGCAAAGGCAAAGAATATTCAGAATGCGGCGCGCATGATTCTCACTCGGTTTTATGGAAAAGTTCCCCGCACTATGGAAGAGCTGGTTCAGCTTCCTGGCGTTGCCAGAAAAACTGCGAATGTGGTATTGGGAAACGCGTTTGGCGTAATTGATGGAGTTGCTGTTGACACCCACGTAAGAAGACTCTCTCAACGACTTGGATTTACAAGAAATACCGATCCGGAAAAAATCGAACAAGATCTTATGAAGCTATTTGATAAAAAAGACTGGTTTAAGCTCACGTATCTTCTTATTGAACACGGAAGAAATGTTTGCGAGGCAAAAAAACCAAAATGCAATGAATGCTTTTTAAACCAACTCTGCCCTTCTGCGTTTCAATTCTCCCATTTCCAAAAGTAACTATTTGGCAAAAAACCTGATTACAAGAAACCCTACTTTTTAATAAACCGCAGCATAAGGTCTCTGTCCGCGCTAAGAGAGGTTGTGTAGCTCAATTTATTCTGCTGACTGAGGACATTTTCCGATCCTAGGTAAAACTGTTTTTCATATTCAACCGGATGCGTCAGGGAAAAACGAAACATATCGTCTTCTGTTCCGGGTTGCTTAAACACCCTAAGATTGTAGGAAAAATCATCTGACTGTCCTGTTAAAGAAAATGGCAAGACGTATTCAATCTCTATTGCGCGGGAAGATCCCGACGGAACTTCTATAAAAAACCCGAACAGGTTTTTATTGGAAAGGATTGTTTTTTCTACTTCCAGTCCCTGCGAAATAAATCCGCTCTTCTCGTATACCTGCGGATCAACAACAGGAACAATGATCTGCTGGTTTTTTCCATCAATTGCGATAGCGGAAAGTTGCGAACCAAACGGACTAATGACTCGAACATAGTTTTTGTAATGTCCTCCCCTGTCTTGATTCTCTTTTTTGTTTTCGTAAAAAATTGAAAGTTTGGAAATCCAGTTTTTGTTTTGGCTTACGGAAACGCCGTAATCAAACGATCTCTTTATGTTTGTTACGGCAGAAACAGTTCCCACGTCCGCATCAATAACGGCGATGAAATCAAGAAATTTATTTTCTTCTTCTCTCCTGATGTCTCTGAGCGAAGAAGAAACATTCGCAAGCGTAAGTGATTCCTGAATATCTTCATCAAGATGCGCAAATAGAATATGTTTTTCCTCGACCGACGCAAAGATTGCCTCAAGGATACGCAGAAAAGGAACATTTTTTGCCAAAGTTTTTTTAATGACTGCTGAAAACACTTCATTTATCATCTCATCTTTTTCTTTTTCTGTTTCTGTTGTTTTACTCATTAGTTTTTCAAAGAAAGAATTCTCGCTAATCTCCCCTACTTTGTTAACGTGTACTGGCCCTGTTATGCGCAAGAGCTTTTTTATAAAAACCCCGTCAACTGCTATTACTCCATCCGGATAGATTCCCATTTCTTCTTTTGCAAAAAACGCGGCGCGGGATGCAACCGATACAAAATCAACGTAAAAATTGCTGTCTCTCAAATACCAATGGACAGCGCCCGCATATCTTTTAAGCGCAAAGGGTGGCTCTACGTGTCCTTTCAGTTTATTATCCGCTGAATAAACGGTTCCAAAAGAAGGCTTACTCATTTTCCCATTTTCAAAATCGATAAGAGCGTATGCGCTAATTGCTCCACCGCTCGGCCTTATTTTCAAATTGTTTTGCATCAAAACAAGATAGGTTTTTTTTCTATCAAATCCAAACAGGTAGGGAAACACATCTATTAATCCCTCTCCTTGAGCCGATTCTCCTAGCAAGCGAGGGATGCCAAAAGTCTCTTTGCTATCTTTTTCCAATGCTTTTGCTTTCTGAAAAAACGCTAATTGTTCCTTTGCGTTTTTAAGAATCTCAAAAAAAACTTTCTGGGGACTTGCTGTTCTTCCCGCAATAACGTCATGAAAACGAGCAATGATGTTATAAGAGGATACAAGCGATTTGCTTGTCTCTTGAGAAAGTCGCAGCTCTTCCATGAAAGCTTCCGATCTTTCTTTCTGCCCCAATACGTTTGCTTCCACGAGAAAAACGGGGGAGATTTTTTCGGCAACAGAGAATAGGAGATGAGACCTGACAATTTCTTTTTCTGACTCGTTCAACTGACCATTTTTGAGCGTACGCAGTCCAATGGCAAACTGCTGCTTTCCTCCATAAAAAGATCCTAAAACTACAAGAGGAGGCAGAAGAGTAAAAAAGAAAAGGCTTAAAAAAGCTGCGAATAAAAATGCTTTTACGGAAAAAGAAGAGTGAGGTGAACGGACGGGATCTTTTTTGTCCAATAGAGATGCTTCTTTTTCTCCTTTATTTGTCTTTGCAAACAAAACAAAACCAATCCGTTCTCCTAGCGGGTATTCTTCTCCTGTTAACCACGTGCCGCGAAGATGAATGGGAGGATCTTCTTTGATAGGTACTTCTCTTGCAAAATCCACCCCCATAAGAGGATTTTTCTTTTGAAGGATTCGCGAAAACGCAAGCTCCGTAATCCCCTCTTTTGGGAATAAATAAAACACCCCTCTTTTTCCCTCTTTTGAAAATCCCTTTTCTAAGAGAAGGGCTACCGCATCTCTCGTATAAACGGGATAAAGAACTCCCATCCCATTCTCGCTTAATGTAATCCTCCTGTTTAGTCTTGCGCCGGAAATAAGCTTACAAGAGACAGATTCCTCACTAATCCCTCCTGTCTCATCAAAACAATCTCCAAAAACAAACACGTATCCTTTGTCGTATGAATTTACCACTACCTGAGCAAGTTCTTCGTCCCAATTCCGTTTTTCTAAAACAACAATAAGATGTGCGCCTAAGACGCGGGCGTCTGAAACAAGCTCCCTGATGCCTTCTTTTATTTCCCTCTGCCCTTCATACACAACGATAATAAAGGCGTAGGGATATTGAGGGACAAGCGGCATACTTTTTCTCTCTTGTCTGTATGAAACATGAAGAACATCTTTTTCAAAAACGTTTTCTTGTAGGGAAGGCTTTTTGCCGCTTAGAACCACGCAAAAATAGTCCGGAGAAAGATGAGGAAGTATTCTATCTGCGATTTCCCCCTTTTTGTCAATACAAAGCACGTATTCTTTTTTCATGAAGAGGTGAAACGGTTGTCTAGAGCTTTATTAACAAGCGCGTCCGGTTTTTTATTTTTGTTTCGAGGAATATGCTCATAGCGAACAGCCGTGTGTATTTGCGATTCGTATTCTCTGATTTTAAAAAGAAGCTTGGCAAGACGCGCGTTTTTCATTTTGTATAAACCGACTATTTGGGAATACGCAAGCTGAGAATCCATGCAAACGAGAACCGATGATTCTTTTTGCAAAAGGTTTGCGTTTCGAGAAATCCAAAAAAGCGCGTCAACAATCGCCTGATATTCCGCGACATTATTTGTGGTTACTCCTAATACTTTTGCTTCTTCATGAATAACCGTCCCTGTTGCGTCAAGCACAACAAATGCGCTCGCAGAAGGACCGGGGTTTCCTCGGGAGCCGCCATCGGTAAAAATCTGAAGGAACCTATACGTTCTCATGAAATATTTTTAATGTAATGGCTTGAAAAAAAGAATTTGTAAAAACCCTGCGAAGTTCCATGAAATAATAAATACTTTTGGGGTAAAAGGAGCTACCGAGGCTTAACCACAAGCACTCTATCTCTACCTTCTCCCCGTGATTCAGAAGCAACTTCTTTATCTTCTTCTAAAAGCAGATGGATGATTCTTCTTTCCCAGGATTTAAGATTTGAAAGCTCTGTTTCTTTTTGCTCCTCAAGTACCCGTTCTTTTGTCCTCATCGCAAGGGAAGTGAGATATTCCGTTCTATTCTTTTTATAGTCGCCAACCTCAAGAGATATGCGTATAAAACGGCCTAGTTTTTTTGAGACACAGAGGGAAAGAACGGTCTGAAGGCTTTCAAGAATTTCTCCATGATATCCAATAAGAATCCCGCTGTCTTGCGTATCAACGACTACGTCAACAATATCATCTTTTGTCTCAAGGGAAACAGTCGCGCTTATTCCCAAAAGAGAAAACACGCTTTCTATGGTATCTTTAATTGTCAGGTTTTCTTTACTTTTACTCATGTGTATGCTAGCTTGCGGCTTTTTTTGAGGGAAAAATCCACCCCTCCAAACCACCCCATCCGCTTATTTGATATTGCTGTAGTATACCAAAAATGGTGAAGGCATTCCAATAGAGGGAAAGCCCGAAGGGAAGCTGAAATGAGAAAAACCCAATCATCACGGGGAAAAAGTACAACGACTGCATTTGAAGAGCAGATGCAAAATCCCCCTTGTTGTCTTTTTTTACCTGTGGGTTTTGTTTTTCCTGTTTTGCAAACATCATTTTTGACTGAACAAATTGAAGAAGTCCTGTTATTACGGGAACCAAAACAATAAGGGGAAACGTTGAGGCAAGAGCAGTCGGAGTTGCGGCAAGAGAAAGCCCAAAAAAGGAAGGATCCCATACCTTTTGTAAATAAAATGACTCTTTATATAAAAGCTTGTTTACTTCTGATAAAATAGTGCTTTCCTTAAGGTTTACAATTTTGAGAAGAACGGTATAAAGACCCCAGATAATAGGAATCTGAACAAGTGCAGGAAGACACCCCGCAGCCGGATTTACCCCATGTTCTTTATAAAGCTTCATTGTTTCTTCCTGTAGTTTCTTTGGATCTTTTTTATGCTGTTCTTTGAGCCTTGAGAGATAGGGGGATAACTTTTGCATTTTCGTTGACACTTTAAGTTGAGAAGACGTTAAGGGATACAGAACAATCCGAATAAGAACGGTTAGAAGAATAATTGAGAAGCCAAGAGCGTACGGAATATGAACAAATGAAACGGCATGATATATGATGACTAGGATATTAAGAATTGGTTGAATAAGTAAAGCGTCAAACATAGTATTCAGGCATTATTGAAAAATAGGGGATTACAACGAAGTATTCGCATCAAGGAGGAATAAACCCCTCTTATTACTCCCTTTTTTTCAACCGTCCTTCTTGTATATTCCGAACAAGTCGGCGTGAAACGACATATGTATGGTTGCCCCAATAAAGACTTCAGCAAAAACGATAAAACAGCCTGATAAGAGGTGATGAGTGTTGTAACTGCTATTTTCATAATTGTAATAGTTTTTCTTTTTTCAAAAACAACTCTATTTCTTCCGCAAGCCCTTCTTTGGGCAATCCGAGCACTTCCTTTTTTAAGAAAAAGCTCATATCCAAGCTTTGCTGTATTTTTCCCAGATGTTTCTGTATGCAGGAGGACATTTGTCGTTTCAATTTGTTTCTCACCACTGAACGCTTGTCAATTTTTTTTGAAACCACAAACCCAAACCTGCTAACCGATACGTTGTTTTTAGAAACCCTCACTGTAAAGTAGGGTATTTTATATATACGAGACGAATGCGCGGGTAAACGAGTAAGCAAACGATATTGTTTTCTTAACATTGATAAGATCTATCTACACCGCCAGTCTTTTTCTCTTCCTATTCCTTCTCCTTGCGATAACTTTTTTTCCGTCATGAGTTTTCATGCGCTTTCTAAACCCATGCTTTCTGGCTCGCTTCACTTTTTTAAGGACAATTGTTTTTTCCACAAATAAAGTATAACAAAAAAAGGGGCTTAAGTAAACCCCGCTCGCGGGCGGGGTAAATGGGAATATTGATCTGTTTATATGCACTTTCTCCTCTTGACAAAAAGTTATCCACATCATTAAACTTCCTTTACTGCAATTTCTTCTATGGAACACGCAATAGATAATAATTTAACGGAGTTGTGGACCAAAGCCCTTGGGGTTGTTCAAACAGAGATATCTAAGGCAAACTTTATTACTCTCTTTAAAAAGACTGCGCTTTTGTCTCTTGAAAAAAACGTGGCAACGATTGCCGCTCCCTCTTCCATGATTATTGACCTTATTAAAAAGCGCTTTCTTGTTTTAATAAAAACAGCGCTTGAAAAACAAACAAATCATCCGGTGGAAATTATTTTTATCCCCAAGACCATTGTGACTATGGGTTCGTTTGGAGAAAAAGCAGCCCCGTTATTTGCCCAAGAGCCCAACGGAGAGCCCACGCATACATCTGTTGTCTCTCCCGTATACAACTACCCGCAGCGTTTGCGGGTTGATTATACGTTTCAAACCCTTGCTGTTTCTTCCAGCAACCAGCTTGCATTTGTTGCGGCGACAACGGTTTCAAAAAAACCGGGGACCACGTATAATCCATTGTTTATTTATGGACCTGTTGGGGTAGGAAAAACACATCTTATGCAAGCCATTGCAAGCGAGATGCATAAAACAGACCCCCGGAAAAAAATTATTTATTGCACGTCGGAGGAATTCACTAATGACGTTGTTGAGTCTATTAGGTCTAACCAAACCCAAATAATGAAGAGGAGATTTCGATCTACGGATCTTTTTATTGTTGATGACGTTCAGTTTATTGCGGGAAAAGACAGAGTGCAGGAAGAGCTCTTCCACACATTTAATATCCTTATTGATAAAAACGCGCAGATTGTTCTTTCCTCCGACAGGCCGCCCCATGAAATTAAAAAGCTTGAAAAGCGTCTTTCTTCCCGGTTTTCCGGAGGGCTCACGGTGGATATCGAATCACCAGACTTTGAGCTAAGATGCGCAATCCTCCTTATTAAGGCAAAAAAGCACGGGTTTGATCTTTCCATGGAAACGGCAAAAAAAATAGCGGAAAACATTGACGATACCCGCCTCCTGGAGGGCGCTCTTCTTCGTCTTATTACCGAATCCGAAACGCAAGGAAAAGAAATTGGCTCACCCATGATAGAAAAAGTTGTTGGTGTTGGCAGCCTCTTTAAAAAACCCGTGTTTAGGATAGAAGATATTATGAGGGAGGTTTGTGCTTTTTATGACATAAAACCAACCCAAATTAAAGGAGAGAGGAGAAATGCTTCTTTGGCAAAAGCAAGACAAGTATGTATGTATCTTCTTAAGAAAGAGTTACGGCTACCCTTTACGGAGATTGGAAACATATTGGGAGGGCGCGACCACACTACTATTATGCATGGCGTTGAAAAGATAGAGCGCCTTATTTCTCTAGAAAAACCTTTTGATGAAGAAGTGAGAGAGATAATACGCTCTCTTCGTGCATAGAGTGGGGATTGTGTGGGCATAAATATTATCAACCATTTATCCACATTGTTTTACCCATAATATCCCCATGTTTTTATTGTTTGTTTATGCTGTCTACTCAATGATGTTATTGATTTTATACACTTTTCCAGATATACTACTACAACTACAAACAGTAATAGGTGTTGTTAAATGAAACTTCTTGTACTAATAGAAAACCTGCAAAAACACCTCCCTTTGCTTTATAGGGGAGTATCTACCAGAAGTCAGCTTCCTGTTCTTCTCAACATTCTTCTTGTTGCCAAAAACGGAAAATTTTTTATAAAAAGTACCGATCTGGAAATAGGAATAGAAGCAGAAATACCCGCAAATATAAAAAAAGAGGGGGGAACAACGGTTCCCGCAAGGAAATTTTATGATCTTATATCTTCTCTCCCCCATGGAAAAATTACTCTTTCTCTTGAGGGGAAAACTCTTGAAATAGTAGGGGAAAAAACAAAAAGTTCACTGCAGACAATCTCCATGGAAGAATTTCCTGCTCTTTATGAGGAAAAAGGGGCTGAAATAATTAATCTTACAACAGAAGAATTTAATAAAAACATTACATCGGTTGTTTTTGCGGCAAGTACGGATGTGGTGAGACCGGCCCTTTCAGGAGTTTTAGTAAAGAAAGAAGGAAGCAATGTATTTTTTGTCGCAACAGATGGCTATCGGCTTTCCCTAAAACAATATCAAAAAGAAACAAAAGGAGAAGTTGCTCTTCTCATTCCCTCTCGCATAATACGAGAACTCTTGTCAATAAAAGAAACGGGAAAGATCGTGCTTTATGTTGCAAAAAACAGCAACCAGATTATTTGTAGTTATAACGAGATAAACATTGTGGGGAGGCTTATTGAGGCGGAATATCCAAACTACCAAAAAATTATTCCCACAACGCACACAACAAAAATTACTTTTAACAAAGATGAGGTAGAAAAAGCGGTAAAAATAGCTTCGGTTTTTGCTCGGGAGGCGGCAAATGTGGTGAAATTTGTTGTGCAAAAAAACATTCTCCGTGTTTCCTCAAGCGCGCCATCGGTAGGAGAAAACACGGTTGAGGTTGAGGTGCAGCTGGAAGGGGAAGAAAACCAAATTGCGTTTAACGCGCGCTACCTTCTTGATCTTTTTGGATCAATCCATGAAGAACAAATGGCGCTTGAAATAACAGGGCCGCTCAACCCAGGAGTGTTTAATCTGCCAACAGATTCCTCTTTTATTCATCTCATC
>Ga0154988_124_pt1 | contig 18566 bp, 16 predicted proteins | sample RifCSPhighO2_01_FD_105956 | JGI IMG/M metagenome (GOLD analysis project Ga0154988, IMG submission 105956) | Candidatus Levybacteria bacterium RIFCSPHIGHO2_01_FULL_42_15 | reverse complement strand
CTACCACTTTTTGATTGTTGAATCTGTCAAGATTCAATCCCCCTAAAATCGCATCATTCAAACCCATTAGACGGGTTTACGTGCTAAGATTAGGCGGACTCAAGTAAAATTCAATTGTCAATGTACAAAAATGCATTCGACTCCGCTCAGCATTTTTGTACTGAGTGTAATCGAAGTGCAAAATTATTAAAGAATACAAAAAAACCCGCCAAAAGCGGGGAAAAACTTTCACCACATTTCAGCTAAGGCTTACATAGAACTGTTTTCATTATATCCCATTTTCCCCTTTTGTCAAGTTGAGAAATATTAACTTTTCTTGGCCAGTTGAACACTATTCGGAAATTCACAAAAATTTTGAGTTTACCAATACTTCAGAGATTGAAGGCATGTTTGGGGTCTTGCGTACTTTCATCAGAAGAATGTATCATCATGTTACCTATGACAAATTCCCATCTGTTATGTGTGAATTTTACTACAGATTTTCCCACCCTGAAATCTTTAGTTCTCCTTATCAATACTTACTAATCACCTTACGGCTTGTACCAACAGGGTAGGTATACCCAGAGATCACAGCTTCATATCTTACGAAGGACGTCCTGTTGACATAAGATAACCTATAGTGATATACTGCCCTTGTGAACAGCGAGTTGCTACAAGACAATCATATTGAGACTATCTTATCAACAAACTGGGAAAGGTTTGTGAGATGGCGTCAAGATAATCAGGCAACGCGCACGCTCTTTATTCCAGAGAATATCGCTCCTGTGTTTATTCCCAGACGGATATTGGAAATTGCCGAGAATCCAGATAACGTTCATGTACTCCTCACCGAAGATACTAACATAGATATTGGGGTTTTGATCTATGAACGTCTTCAAACACCACTTACTACATCACCCGAAGGATTCTCTCGTTGGTGTAATCAAAGAAAAGGAAAACCAACGGTGAGAGTGTTACCAAAAAGCCAAGAACATGCGCCCGAAGGAGTTGATTATAAGCACCTTTTCTATTCTCAACTTATGCAAAAGGAGAACCTTACTTTTTATGATAAGGTGTACATCCAATATCTTGCTGATGTTGACCCAAGATATCCAGACGTTGTTATTACAAGAAACTATTATGACAGAGTAGAATTGCAACGAAAAGGAATTGGAACAAGTTTTTACCAAAGACTTGAGGCGATATTAAAAGAATTAGGATTTACCTACTTAATGGGAAACATTGCGAGCCCCCATCGTACATTTTTTGAACGACAAAGGATTAAATATGACAACTTATCTGACGATATTAAACAACAACTCCCTTCAATTTCTCTTTCAACCTCCTCCATTATGGTAAAGATGCTATAATCCAACACGCTTCATGTAAAACAGTAAACCACACACGGCTTAAAAGCCGTGACCTTTTGAAAAAGCTTTGAAATTATGCTGCCATCCACTCGTCTGAAGACGAGGGCTTTGTGCACGTGTGTAGTAAAACAAAGGTGCTTAAAGTGCTTTAAGTTTGGATTGTTTTGACAATACGTCCGAGGACCGTCCCCTTTTTTCTTTTTCCGACGCGCAATAAAGTTCAACCAAAAACGGTAAACTATCTGCTTTCTATCTCTGCGATTTCTATGATATATTTTTTCGAAGAATACTATAGATGAATCGATTCATCTGTAATACATAAGGTATGTAGTTTCTAGTATCTCTTGTATCTCGCGTAAAGATTTCCTTATAATAGATCGTTTCCGCGCTCGCTTTGTGAAATTCCACCCGGGAGGTCTTCGACGGAGTTTTTCTCCTTCATCACTTCATACAACACAATCCCTAATGAAACCATGACGTTAAGGCTTTTGTTGACGCCCCATAAGGGAAGTTCAACAATTTGATCCGCTATATCAAGAACCTCTTTGGACACGCCCGCGGTTTCATTACCAACGACTAATGCGATGGGAAACCGATAATCGGCTCTATCATACGAAACATTCCTCTTATCCTGTTCTATGGCTACTACAGTCAAATTTTTAATTTTTAATTTTAAATTTTTAATTGCGGAAACTGCTGTCTCTGCGTATTCCCATTGAACCCACTCGGTTGTGTTGATCGACGCTTTTTTAATCCGCGTATGAGGCGGTGTTTCTGTTTTTCCGCACAAAAATACTTTTTCTGCGGCAACCGCGTCCGCTAAGCGGAAAATCGCACCCACGTTATAGGTATCCAACACGTTATCCACCACAATATAAATCGGATTGCGCTTGATGTTTTGAATCTCCTTTTCTGACGGTGCTCTGGTGCGAAGGTCTGATGCCCCAAGTTTAATCATGGCCCATCCTATCATGTTTTGTTTTCTATGAGAAGATGCTAGGGGTTTACAAACCACGAGCTTTGAATTTGGCAGCGGTATCTTGAGCGCTTTTGACAATTTTCGTTACTTGTTCTATCGTCTCTTCATTTATACTAACACTCTTTTGATCTGTTTGTTTTTCTGACGTAAGAAGCAACTCGCTTTTGTGCGTTACCTCGCTCTTAAGCGCTCTCTCACGCCTGCTAAGAGATGCTTGTGCTGCCTCAGAGGCTTGATGCTCTAATGCGTCTATTTCAAGCTCAAGGTGTTTTGCGGCAGAAAGCGTTTGGGAAAGATCCCGTCTTAGTTCCCGGTGTACATCATAATCAATTTCATTTTGCATATCTGCCTCATTGAGCTGTTCCTCAATCCTCACCTTTGCGGCAACAAGCGCCTTTTGCGTTACATTGATCCTTAAAAGCATATCGCCGCTTACTTGAGCTTCAAGAATATCAAGCGATTCCTGCTTGAGTTTAATAGAATCATTGATTGTTTTTGCGAGCTCACTGTTTCTTTTCCCTGCAAATTGCACCGCAGCCATTTGCAATCCTGCGTTTCGGATATTGGATTCCACGCCCTCAAGAGCAACTCTTACGTTATCTTCATTATGCTTCGCAAGCATAAATCTTAATTCCGCAAGTCGTTCGCCTGCCACGTCCGCGTACACTTTTGCTTTATTTTCCGGGGTGAATGCCAAAAAGAGCCGCGTATTTTGCTTGAGTTTATCTAAAAAGAACAGGGGGCTGTCGGGGAGAAGGTAGCCGGGTCCTTCCACCGTGGGAGGAATCGATGCTCCCAGTACAGAGGTAGAAACGCCCAGCACGTCTGCGTGGTGGTTGGCGCGGGCAAAAGACGCCATTCCCAACACAACAAACAATCCAACACTAATCCCAATCATCTTCCTCACCTTTCTATTGTGACGATATTTTATTGCTCTTGTCAAGTCCCCGAAAATAGTTCATAATAAAGATTCTTAATGACTGCAACCGGACACGCCATTATTGGAACCGTTATCGCGGTAAAAATTGCAAATCCGGCAATTGCCCTTCCTCTTGCGATTGCAAGCCATGTTCTTGCCGACATGTTTCCTCATTGGGATTCAGGAACCAATGGACGATCAAAAAGCCAGAAACGGCTTATTACGGAGGCAACCATTGACGTTCTTGTAGGCTTTGCGCTCGCTTTTATTGTTGCGAAAACATTGTTTCCTCACGTTTCTCTGCTTTATATATTTATTGTTATCATTGCTTCCCAGCTTCTCGATTGGGTTTCTGCGCCCTATTATTTCTTCAATATAAAGTGGTCGCCTGTTGTCTGGATGTATAAGATTCAAAAACGATTTAATGGAAAACTGGACAAGCCGTGGGGCATTATTAATCAGGTTGTGGTGCTATTTCTTTTGGTTCTTCTTGCAAAGGTTTTGTAAAATTCTTAAGATTCCAAGCGGCAAAATCGCAGGTTGGATAATTGGAGCAGCCGTAGAATTGTCTTCCTTTTTTTGTCCTTTTCACAATGACCATCCCCCCATCTTTAGGACATTTGTATTGAGTTTTCTGTATAAAAGACTTGGAAAAATCGCACGTGGGAAACGTTGAGCAGGATAAGAACTTTCCGAATTTTCCCGTACGAATTACCATAGGAGAACCACACTTTTTACATATCTCATCGGTTTTTTCGGTTTCGATCGTCACTCGACCGACTGTCTTAACCTGCTCAAGTTTTTGGGCAAATGGATCGTAGAATGTTTTAATCATCGGCACCCATTCGCTCTTGCCGCCCGCGATTGCGTCCAGTTCGTCTTCCATCTGCGCGGTAAAAGGAATGTCATCGATGTCCGAAAAGTTTTTCACTAAAAAATCGTTCACCGCGTTACCAACAGGAGTTGGTACAAATCGCCCGCTTTCGTCTTTTTCGGTATATTGTCTATCTTGAATCGTTGAAATAATCGGGGCGTACGTAGATGGTCTTCCGATTCCTTTTTCTTCAAGCGTTGCGATGAGAGACGCCTCATTGTACCGGGGCGGGGGCGCGGTTTGGTGAAACATAGCCTCCTTTTTGGTAAGCGTTAATAATTCTGCCTTAGCGTATACCGGAAGCCGTTGTTCGCTAAGAGCCTGCGGATACAGTTTAAGAAACCCGTCGAAGACTACCACCGATCCACTTGCCTTGAAGCGGTAAGTTGTTTGAGCGGGTGACACGAGCGTAGGGCGGACGCGTAGCGCATCTGCGTTCGCAGCTTCAGCAAGACTAGCAGGAGCACCGTGGGAAGAGCGAGTGGCAGGACCCGCGGGGACAGGACCCCCAGCATCAACAAGTACGGTTGTCGATTCTAAAATCGCATCCGCCATTTGCGTTGCGACCGCCCTTTTCCAAATAAGCTCATACAGTCGTATTGCATCTCCTCCCAACTGATTGCTAGCTTGCCCTGAGCGCAATCGAAGGGTTGCTAGTTGCTGATTACTGATGTTTGTGGGACGAATCGCCTCATGAGCCTCCTGCGCAAGTTTTTGTTTTGTCTTATACACGCGGGCATAAGCGCTTACGTACTTCTTATCAAACTCCTTTTTTATAAACGCGCGCATGGCAAAAATCGCGCTTTTACTCATAGCAACCGAGTCCGTTCTGTGATAGGTAATGTGCCCTTCTTCATACAGTTTCTGTGCAGCCCTCATGGTTCTTTTTGCAGAAAATCCAAACCGCCTGCTTGCCTCTTGAGCGAGCGTGCTGGTGGTAAACGCAGGATAGGGAGACCGTTTGGTTTTTTTCTGCAGTATGTCCGATACGGTAAACCCACCTTTCTCAAGATCTTTAAGAATTGCATCTGCCTTTTTTTGGATATCGATGGTAGTTTTGGAAAACGTGTAATCGCCATCATAAAGGGTAATTGTTTCTTTCTCCTCAATCTTTTCACCATCAATCTCCACCAGCTCAAATTCTACGGTGGCATCCTGTCTTTCGCTTTTAAGCCACACGTGGATTGTCCAGTAGGGCTTTTGCAAAAATTTCTCCCGCTCCCTTTCCCTTTCCACAATCAACCTTACGGCAACCGACTGAACTCGTCCTGCGGAAAGCCCCCGGCGAACCTTCTGCCACAATAATGGGGATAATTTGTACCCAACAAGCCTGTCCAGCACGCGGCGTGCCGTTTGGGCGCTTACCAAACACATATCAATATCCCGAGGATGCTGCAGCGCTTCTTGTATTGCCTCTTTAGTTATCTCATGAAACACAATCCGTTGAAACCTGAATCCCCCACGAGCTTTTTTTCCTGTGACACCTGTTGTATCTTTCAATAGCTCAACAACGTGTGAGGCGATTGCCTCTCCCTCTCTGTCCGGATCGGTTGCAAGAATAATAGTGTTCGCGCGGGAAGCCTTCTCTTTAAGCTCTTTAATTGTTTTCTTTTTGTCCTCAATTACTTGATAATCGGGAGAGAAATCATTGTCCACGTCTACTCCAAGCTTTTTCTTGGACAAATCCACAACATGCCCCATGGAGGCAATAATCTGATAATCGTTTCCCAAAAACCGTCCGATGGTTCGCGCCTTAGTAGGCGACTCAACAATTACTAAATACATGAGACTCCTATTGTATCCGAAAGAATCATGTCCATGTCAAGCGCGAAGGAATCTCCAATGCTAAACATTGGGGCTTGTCGTCGAATGTGTCAACCCCTCTTGAGTCGAAAACATACCGTCTTCAGATCGTCTAACCACTCCTTTTATCTCCAAAAGCGAAAGGGTTGCGCCAATCACAGAAGAAGTGAGCTTGGTAATCCGCACGATTTGGTCAAAGGAAAGCGCCTCATGGTCAAGAATCCTCAAAATTGCTTCTTCCTCTCTTGTCTCTCCTTCTATTTCTTTCCTCTTTGAATTTTGAGATGTAGTTTTGCGATTTGCGTTTTGAATTTTGAGTTCTTCTAATATTTCCTCCGCGCTCGTTGCCAACCGTGCTCCTTTTTTAATCAATTGATACGGTCCCTTGGAAAGCTGCGAGGTAATCGGGCCTGGCACCGCGAACACGGGACGCTTCTCCTTAAACGCATGCTCTGCAGTAATGAGAGATCCGCTATCTTCCGCTCCTTCGGTAACCAAAACCGCGTCTGACAATCCCGCGATAATGCGATTCCGAGCCGGAAACAGCCCCCGAGAAGGACTGAGCCCCAAAGGAACTTCCGACACAACTGCCCCACCGCTTTGGATGATCCTTTCATACAACCTTTGATTTTCTCTTGGATAGCAGCAATCAACCCCGCATCCTAACACCGCAATCGTCTTACCCCGCTCAACAAGCGCGGTTTCATGCGCCATTGCGTCCACTCCAAGCGCAAGCCCCGATATAATAACCACGCCATTCAAAACCAATTCTTTGGTAAAAAAGCGCGTAACCTCTCTTCCATATTCAGTAATCTTTCGAGTCCCTACCACCCCAACCGCGGGGACGTCGGAGACAAGTTCTCCTTTTATATACAAAACAAAGGGTGGTTTTTGAATTGACCTAAGAAGTTTTGGATACTTTGGATCGGTGAGAACAAAAAATGTAACACTTAACTCTTTCAGTTTTTTCTGGTATTCCGCAAGCGAAAACCCATCTTTAAACCGCTCAAACGCGTGAGCAAGACTTTCCCCAAGTCCTACATTGCGCAAATCCGAACGGCTCGCTTTCCACGCTTCTTTTGCGTTCCCAAAATGCGCAAGAAGCTTTTGAAGTCGCCGCGGCCCAATCCCCGGAAACACCGAAAACCCTAACCAAAATAGTCGCTCTTCCATAGAACCACAATCTTCTATAATTGTTTTATCAGTCTTCTTGCTTCTATTTCCCACCAAGGATTCGGCAACAATTCTTTTGGCAAGAATGGGTCTTGAATAATAAGCCTTAAATAGTTCTCTCTTATTCTACGCTTGCTCTCTTCCATACCCTTTTCTTCCATACCTTTCTCTTGCCTTTTTTTCTCTTCCGTACTTTTCTCTTTCATACTTTTCTCTTTCATACTTTTCCCTTTTTTATCCATTCCTCTACTATTCTCGCTATCTGCTTTTCTCATACGATCGTTGTGTATTAACAGATAGCTATTTTTAATTTTTTCAATTTCCTCTACAATATTTTTATATTCCTCATTAAGCTTATCTATGTTCCATACGCTGTTTGCGAGCTCTTTCTCGTCTCCAAATATCAATCGATTTGTCTCAAGAAGATACACGTAATCTCTCAATCCCAACACTCTCAAGAATTCAGAAAGGTCATTTATAATATCGTGCGGGCTAATAAATACGGACTTTTGTAGTATTCCAAAACCTAGCTCTTTCAACTTTCTCCTCAAGCTATCTCTTGCCAATCGATTCACCTCTTTTATGTCAAACATCACGATTCGCCACTTTCGATCCCAAGGTTTATCTTGAAACCCAAGCATAGGAAAATCTCGTTTTATTGCCTTTATTCCCCCGGAGGTTATTCGTATATAAATTTCTCCCTCTTTTTCAATTTTTTCAATGATTTGCGCCTTCAGGCTTCGCGAAAGCAGTTGATAATAGTTGTGTCTTTTGTATTTTTTAGGAATCCACCCATACATGTTTTTATAACCGTTGCTTACAAGTTGAAAAGGATCTTTTACCTCTTCGAATACATCAAGCACGCTCCCAAGGCTTAAGAGAAGAATGTCTTTAGATTTCAAAAGTTTTTTCATGTATTGTTTCCTTCTTAAGTATATAACTGTATTCCACGATCGTTGTCAATGGTTATAATTGAAACTTCGAGGCATGAGGGTCCCCTTCACCGGCTAAACCATTCTTCAAGAATCTTTTTCGCAATTGGGGCGGCAATGTCTGAACCCTCACCCGAGGATTCCGCAAGAACGGTTACCACAATTTGGGGATTATAGGCGGGAGCAAACAACGTAATCCACGCATGGGGCAAATCGCGTTCTCCTCCGTGCTGGGCAGTTCCTGTTTTACAGGCAATCACGATTTCCCGATATGTTTTAAACTGAGCAGATACTGTGGCTTCTGATGGTTCTAGAAAATTCTTTCCGTCAATTTTTAACTTTTCATTTTGAACTTTGAACTTAAAAAGCGGCCACGCAACCCCTCCGGGACTACAGCTTTTTATCATCCCTTCCCGAATCAACTCCACCGTCTTATCTTTAAGGAACTTTTCATTCTTGACTCTGAGCTTTGCATCCTTGATCAGCCGTGGCTGATAAAGCGAGCCTCCATTTGCAATCGCCTGCGTCCACCCATTTACCTGAAGCGGAGTTACTAATAAATATCCCTGTCCAATACCATAGTGATACGTATCTCCCAGATACCACTGTTCTCCAATGGTTTCTTTCTTCCAGCTATCAGAGGGAACAATGCCGCGCCTCTCACCCAAAAGGTCAATTCCCGTTTTCTCTCCGAGCCCAAATTGCTTTGCCATGTCCGAAAGTGCATCAACTCCTAACCGCTCCGCGAGTTTGTAGAAGAAAATGTCATTGGAGCGGGCAAGCCCTTTGACCATATTGACCATCCCTTCTGTTTTGCCGTATTTGGTAAAGTACCAGTTGGCAAAAGAAAACGCACCCACATTGAGAATCCCCGTATCCTCAACCACAAAGTGTTCATCTACGTCTTTTTCTAAACCCGCCGCCGCGGTAATGATCTTAAACGTGGATCCGGGGGGATATTCTCCTGATATGGCTCTATTCAAAAGCGGCTGGTTGTAAGAATCAGAAAGAATATCAGAAACACTCCCATAGGCGCTTTCAGATGCGATTGCCTCTCTTGCGTAAAGCGCATCCAGCGTGAATAAATTCGGATCGTATGAGGGCCTTGAGACAAGAGCCAAAATTTCTCCCTGCGGCGTTGAGACCATTACCACGCCCTTTTTCACCTTGTTAATGGCGTCAAAAGTGGCGCTTTGTAATCCTACGTCAAGCGTAAGAGTAATATTCTCCCCTGCAACGGGATCTGTCTTACCCAAGACCCGAAGCGTTTTTCCCCACGCGTCCACCTCAACCAACTGTTTCCCGTCAAGTCCCTTAAGCCTTTGCTCATAAAACCTCTCTATTCCTGTTTTTCCTACCACGTCGGTGAGCAGGTAAGAAGAAAATGTGTCACTTGCCAATTCTTTTTTGGAAACTTGCCCAATATAGCCCACAACGTGCGCGAACACGTCTTTATAGGGATAGCTGCGCAGCGAATCAATAGAAAGCTTTTCTCCGCGGGCAATAAGGGAAAGCGCCTGGTCTTTGGGAAGAAGGATTATTTTGTCTTTTTCAATCTTTCTAAACCCCGGGGTATTAAACACCAGAGGCGTTCCGTTGCGATCAAAGATGACCCCGCGGGGCGCATGAATGAGTACTGTTTGTGTTCTATTTTCATCGGAAAGACTTCTGTAAAAGCTTCCTTGAATTACTTGAATGGCAAACAGCCGCATGGCAATAACAAGAGGAACGGCAATCAGCAAAAATATAAGAAAGGAGATTCTAATAACATGCGGTTCCCTTTCCCGCCAAGCATGCTTATTAAAAACGTCTTCCGTATTAATATAGTCAGGGAACGCAATGCCATGTTTCATATAAAATTCTTGTTTTTCGCCCCAGATGTTGGGTGAAAAATCTGGAATAAAAGCACACTAAACATAACGCACGCGGCAAGCTCTACCAAACCTATCTCGTATCCTGCTGCCACAAAGTATACTAGAGAACCTATGAGAGAGAATGCTCCCACAAACGGCAGTGTTGCAATTTCAAATTTACGCTCATAAAATGATGCCAGAAGCAGCAAAAGAAGAAATAGCATACTTGTTTGCCCTAAAGGATTGATCCACAAAACATCAAGAATTATTCCCGCAAGAAAGGCACCAATTCCAATTCCCGCCCTTCGCGCGCGGGCAAAAAACACAAGAAGAACAAGAAGCGTAAAGGGAAATGAGCTAAAAACGCTTAGAATAACGCTAATAAACAGTATGCCCCAGAATACAAAATGCGCCATAAACTTATTCCCATCCCAACACCACAAATACAATGCTTAACCTTGAGACATCCACCAGACTTTTAAGATTGGCCGTCTGGAACAATTGGCTGAACTGCTTGTTAACCGATTCCACTCTTCCCAAAATGAGATGAGGTAAAAACCCTTCTTTCTGCATGGTCAAGTCTCCTTTGCTGACTACGATATCGCCTACATTGAGCGTTTCTGACAAAAGCACGTTGTCAAGAACCATTCCTCCCCCACCGGTACCCCGCACGATACCCAAAACCCCCTGATTTTCCGAAGAAACGGTCGCAGGGATAGATGAGTCTTTACTCGTAACAAGCTGTACGCGGGCAAGACGGGCGGATACCTCACGTATGATACCAATAACGCTTTTCCCCACAATGACCGCTTGTCCCTTTTTGATCCCTTCAGATGCGCCTTTATTAATCACCATGCTCTCAATGGACGAAGATCCGGGAAGAAATCCCTCAACTCCCACTACTTTTGCGGGCACTAGGAGCGGATTGTGTACGGACGTGGTTTGAAACTGATCTTTAAGCGCCGCATTTTCCTTAAGAAGTTCGTTTTGGTCAACGAGCTTTTCGGAAAGCAGTTCAATTTCTGCTGCAAGCCGCTCTGTGCGCGACGTAAATGTGTTTTTTCTCACCAATACCGAAAATCCGTAGATGTTTTCCAAAGGTACAATCATTGCCTCAAACAGGCTGCGGATAGGAGCAAAGATCCCACTCTGACTTAAAAAGAAGATAAAAAACGCAACCAATAGAAGAATCAGTAACGGAAGCTGACGATTTCTCTTTTCCACACAAGATATTGTAGCACACCCTTGCATTCCCACTCCCACCCATGATATAATTATTATAGGACACAGCCTAGGGCTAGAATTATGGAAAAAGAGCTACGTATTGCTCAAGACAGTCAACGTGCCGCTTACGAAAACGGGTCTTTTCCTGAAGACCTCTCCTCCCTTGCTCTCTACAAACGGGACATTGGTCCATACCAACCGCTTGGCAAAGAAATAGAAGGGTTTTGGTTTAACCAAATAGGTCTTGGGTACCTAAGCGCTCTTATTTTAGATTCCACGAAACCGTGTAGCGTCGTTCCGCTTCAAGAGCTTATCTCATTTGTAAGAAAAGATCATGCAATTGAGTTTTTGAATACCCTTAAGTTATCCCCTCTTGTTCAGCTTATCACCGATACCAAACCGCTAAAAGAAGGGCGTGAAAAAGGCGTAGAGTTTGTAACCAACGTATGGCTTACTAAAAACGCCCCAGAACACTTAGAGGATTTTATTCCCATGTTTGCGGAATTTACTCAAGAAGCAAAAGCCGCAAGAAATCATCTGATTGGCCATCATCTTCGTCTGGTTCTTCCGGTTGCTAATAAACTATCCAGCAAAAGACAAGGACTTGAGCTTTTAGATCTTATACAATCCGGAAATCTTGGATTAATGACTGCGGTAACTACGTATGATATTGAAATGGAACATCGTTTTTCCACCTACGCAACACAGAGAATAAGAGGTGCAATTCTGCGTTCAATCGAAGATACGGGAACTACAATAGGATTTCCTGTTTCAATACAGGATAAAATAAGAACGTATCTGGAAGGAGAAAGAAAGCTTACGCAATGTTTAGGTAGAACCCCTTCTCATAAAGAGCTTGCTGAATATATTGGTACGAGCGCTCAAAGGTTGAGCGCAATCAAGAATGCATATGGAAGAGTATTTACCACAAGTATTGATGCCGAACTTTCTGATCCGGATGATTTAGAATCCGGTTCCCTTGAGGAGCTTGTGCCCGATGAAACCGGGGCTTTGCCGGATCCGTTTGAAGAAACGTGGAGAAAACATATTTCTTATGCAATCAGAAACGCTCTCCAAACGCTCCATCCCAGAGATGCAAGGATTATTCAAAAACGATTTGGACTAAAATCATACGGCAGCATTGGTCCTCAAACGCTAAAAGACGTTGCTGCCTCTGAAGGAGGAATCACGTATCAAGGAGTATCTTACATAGAACAACGTGCGCTTAAAAGGCTCCAAACTAATCCCCTCATCCAATCTCTCCGGTAAAGAGGTTTAGCTCAATCCCCCAATGACTTTGACCCGATCCAAAAGAATGGGGTCATCAAGGACTTTCCCAATCCCCCGCACCACCGAAGTCAAAGGATCGCTTGCTTTCACAACAGGCATGTGTGTTCGCTCCACAATCAGATGATCCAATCCCTCCAATTGCGATGCGCCACCGGTCAAAAGAATCCCCGTTTCAAGAATATCAGAGGTAAGCTCGGGAGGAGCTTCTTCAAGCACGTGGGCGACCTCCTCAATAATCTGGGATACCACGGGAGCAAGCGCCTCTCGAACCTCCGACTCGCTCATCCGAAGACTCTTGGGAAGACCTGTCTCGATATCTCTTCCTCTCACAATCGCCATCTTTTCTCCTCCTGTTGTACGTGTGGTAATCACCTCTTCTTCTGTATTACTATCTTTCTCGTTTTTCTCTTTTTCGCTCTCGCCCTGAGCGAAGCCGAAGGGTTTTACCTTTCGCTTTTCGCTTTTCTTGTACGCGCTTCCAATTTTTATCTTTAACCCCTCAACCGTTGACTCACCCAATAAAAGACCGTGCCTGAGCCTAATATAATGAGTAAGTACTGTATTCATGTCTTCTCCTCCAACCCTTAAAGATTTACTAACCACAATGCCTCCTAAGGAGATCACCGCGATTTCTGTTGTCCCGCCTCCTATATCAACCACCATGGAGCCGTTGGGCTTGAATACAGAAATTCCTTCTCCAATTGCCGCCGCCATAGGCTCTTCTATGAGAAATGCCTGGGACGCTCCCGCATCAAGCGTTGCCTCCCAGACGGCGCGGCGCTCCACCTCGGTTACGGAGGAAGGAATGCCAACGACCACTTTTGGCCGCACCCAAGAAAAAGGAAACGTTTTGCTTGTTGCGTGAACTTCACGAATCAAGTAAGAAATAAGAGAGACTGTTGCGTCAAAATCCGCGATCACTCCCCCATGAAGGGGTTTTATGGTAATAAGGCTTGCGGGCGTTTTGCCGATCATTTTTTTTGCTTCAGTTCCAATTGCGACCACGCGCTTTGTTTTTTTGTGCATGGCAATAACAGAGGGTTCTCGCGCCGCAATCCCTTTTCCTTTTACAAACACGATCGTATTGGCGGTACCAAGATCAATACCAAGATCATGCGAAAATAAACTAAAAAACTTATCAAACATATTCGTCCTCCAATACTACAATGGGAAGCGTAAGAATGCAATAAGAATATGGTACAATAACACCCATGGGGAAACGCATTATTTTTGGGTGCAACGTGGTGATTGAATATTCCTTTTACGCGCTCTTTTTTCTTGTCCCCCTTGTCATCTCAAGCACCACCTCCGAACTTTTTGAATTTAACAAGATGTGGCTTACCTTTGGCATCAGTGTTATTGTTGCCACCTCTTGGATTATAAAAGGAATCACAAAACAATCGTTCACCATCCAAAGAACCCCTCTTGACGTTTTTATCTTTCTTTTTGTTGCGTCTCAGGTTCTTGCGACGATTTTCTCATGGGACAAACATATTTCCATGTGGGGCTACTACTCCCGCTTTAACGGCGGACTCTTATCAACGCTTTCTTATGTTGTTCTTTATTACGCGTTCGCCTCGCACGTGTCAGAGAAGGTGTTCTCCTTGTACCTTGAGCCTGTCATGCGCCTTATCCTATTTTGGGGAGGCATACTCTTGTTTCCACTTTTTGTGTACGGCGGCATTTCTGCCGCGGGAGAGGGAGGAAGTAATGTTGTTTTTGCCGCGGGGCTTATTCTTTCTTTTCTTCTCATTGTGCTGTCTCTCCCGGCAACATTTGTGAAGCGCAGCCTTTTTGTGGGTATTGTCTCCGCAGGCTTAGTTGCCGCGTGGGGAATTCCGTCCCATTTTGGCTATGACCCCACGTGTTTTTTGTTTCGAGGAAACCTTGACGTTTCCTGCTGGACCGAGGCGTTCCAACCTAAGGTGCGCATGTTTTCAACGCTTGGCCAACCAAACTGGCTTGGCGCGTACTTATCTGTTCTTATTATTACGTCTTTGGGGTTTTTCCTCCAATACGCAACAGCCTCAAAGACACAATTTTTTGATCTTAAGCTTAACAGAAAACTCGTCATAAGCCTTTTTGCCGCAACTTCATCTTTTTTGTATGTAGCACTTCTGTTCACTCGAGCCCGCAGTGCATTTTTAGCGGTGGGGGTAGGTATTCTTCTGTGGGCTGTTCTGAGTATTATTCCGCTATCTCGTACGCTTCCGTCTTTTTCGCAGCGAGGAATCCGCTTTTTGGTAACTCCGTTTATATCTATCTTTGCGATCTTTGCGGTTCTTACCTTTATTATCGGCGCGCCGATCCCCCAATTAGAACAGCTACGGCAAGGAGGAACACAAAACATATCCGATTCTTCTCAGAAAGATCTTTTCAAAGATACTTCTAATCAAGCTCCCCTGCAGGTTTTGGAAGCAGGCGGAACAGAATCCGGCACCATTCGCCTCCACGTATGGAAAGGTGCGCTTGATATCTGGAGACACTATCCCCTCTTTGGGACGGGTGTTGAAACGTTTGCGTTTGCCTATTATAAATTCAGACCTGTGGGGCATAATCTTACCTCTGAGTGGGACTATCTCTACAATAAGGCGCATAACGAATACCTTAACTTTCTCGCAACTACCGGAACCGTTGGGTTTGTTACCTATCTTCTTATGATCTACGCGTTTTTATGGAAAGGGATTTCCTTTGTTGCCAATCCCTTTGTCAAAGATGAGATCCAGATAAGTATTCGAAATAAACTGCTCATCGCATCCCTTATTGGCGCGTATGCGTCTATTCTGATATCCAACTTTTTTGGGTTTTCGGTTGTTATCATGAATGTCTTTTTGTTTCTGATCCCCGCGTTTGTTTTTTCCCTTGCGAATGTTTTGGAAAAAGAGCACGCTGTAACTATCGGGTCTCCAAAAGAAACAAACACTCTTTCTTCCGTCCAAGGACTTTTGATCGCGCTTGTTGCAAGTTTCGGCGCGTTTCTTCTGTTTATTCTTTGGCAGTTTTTACAGGCGGACAAAGCCTATGCCTTGGGATCTAATCTTGCCAGAACCGGCGCATATGACAAGGCGTATATAAAACTTAAGGAGGCGGTGAGTTTGCGGGGAGATGAACCGGTGCTTCAAGACGAGCTTTCTTCAACAAGTATTCTTCTTACCGGGCGCCTTTTACGCTTCCAAGAGGCAACATCAAGCGCGACGGCTGAAGAATTAAAACTTGCCTCCGAAGCGGCACAAGAGCTTGCCAATGAAGCGATTGATATTAATAATAAGCTCGTTTCCGCCTATCCCTATAATCTGATCTTTCTTAAGACAAGAGCGCGCATCTTCTCAGCCCTTGGACCATACAACGCCTCCTTTGTTCAAAACGCTCTTGAGACGCTTAAGAGGGCGCGCGTACTTGCGCCAACCGATGCAAAAATTGCGTATAGTTTGGGCGTTGCGTATGGGCAAAATGGCGATACAGGAAGCGCGATCAAGATGCTTGAGACAACCGTAAAGCTTCGCCCTATGTATGATGACGCGTGGTACGCCTTAGGGCTCTTTTATCATCAAGCGGCTCTTAATGCAAAAGGCGCAGTTGTTGATACCGTGTTGCATCAAAAAGGGGTGAAGGCTATGCGCCAGGTTCTTGTTTTGACTCCTAAAAATGCCAAGGCTCTTGAAGCTCTAGAGAGCTGGGGGGAACAACCATGAAGCTGATTTTGCAGGCACCGCATCCTATTCTTGCTAAACCTTCTGCGCCGTGCGTGATAAAAGGCGCGCCCGACAAAAAACTTGGTCGGCTCATCCAAAACATGAAAGAGACTCTTGAGGCAACGCACGATCCGGAAGGAGTAGGGCTTGCCGCTCCCCAAGTTGGGGAAAGCGTACGCCTGTTTGTTGTCAAATCCACCCCAAAATCAACTATTGAGGTATTCATCAATCCTCAAATTCTCAATGCAGAAACCGCGCCGATTGCCTCTCCAAAAAAGCCCACGTCAAACGCGGCTCCGAGGCAGAGTCGAGTAACCGCCCGCTCCAAGTCAAAACAGCTCGAGGGGTGTTTGTCCCTTATGAACATTTGGGGACAGGTAAGACGCGCTCCTTCTGTTTCAGTCTCCTACGTGGATGAAAAAGGAATGCACCATGAAAAAACGTTCAAGAGCTTTATGGCTCTCATTATTCAGCATGAAGTGGATCATTTAGATGGTCTTTTATTCCCCAAGCGCGTGTTGGAACAAAAAGGCAAACTCTACAAATCCCACAAAAATAAAAAGGGGAAAGATGTGTTTGAGGAAATAGAGATATAGACATTGTTTCATTGTTACATTGCTCCATTGCTATCGTACTAATTGATTGTAGCAATGCAACAATAAGTGAGCCCCGCCAGAGGCGGGGCAAACGGAACAATGCAGTAATGATATGAATATTGTCTTTTTTGGTTCTTCTCCCTACGTATTACCCATTCTTGAGGTCTTAAAGAGCGACTTTGGGGTTTCTTTGGTAGTAACGACCGCCTCAGACGCGGCAACAGCCGAAAAAAACCTTACCGATCCGGTCATCGCGTACGCAATCTCTCAGCGCATTCCGCATTTTTCGATCAAAAACTTCTCCTCTCCGGATACGATAAACAACATACTAAATACTAAGTCTCAGGTAGGCGTTCTTGCGTTTTTTGGCCTTTTGATTCCCCCCGCACTTTTAAACGGCTTTTCCAAAGGAATTGTAAACATCCACCCATCCCTCCTACCACGACTTAGGGGTTCAACTCCTGTGCAGACGGCGGTTTTGAACGGAGAAATCATAACCGGCGTATCTCTTATACGCTTAGATGAGTCACTGGATCACGGCCCTCTGATTGCCCAAAAAGAAGAGGCTATTGAACCTTCCGACACAACGCATACTCTCCATAAGCGCTTATTTAAGGCGGGCGCGGAACTTCTCAAAGAACGCCTTCTTGCCTATCTTGCAGGGAGCCTGACCTTGACCCCTCAAGACGAAACACGCGCAACCTATACCAAACCCCTTAGCCGTGATGATGGATATATTGATATATCATACATTCCCCCTAAAGAAGTGCTGGATCGGATGATCCGCGCGTATTTTCCCTGGCCTAGCGTCTGGACTACGATTAAATTGAACAAAAAGCAAGTTCGAATAAAATTACTACCCGAACAAAAAATTCAGGTGGAGGGCGGTATCCCTATGAGCCAAAAAGACTTTCTCAACGGCTACCCAGAAGCGGAAACACTCATTCAAAAACTAAACAACTAGTGGCGTTGCCGAAGATTGTTCTATTGAGCTTTTTTTTGCCAATTCTACCTGCTTTTTTATCTTCTTAAGACACTTGGTGCACAATTTAACTCTTTTCATGATTCCGTTGATAAGAATCCGAGTTTTTTGCAAATTGGGCTTAAAAAGCCGCTTGGTAACCGGAGCTCGCTTTTTCCATCGTCCTCCCGCCACCCCGGGATGGTGGGTGTGGCTTCTGCCAAATTGAACTCCCTTGTTGCACAGATCACATTTCATAGGTATAGAAAAATCTTATACATTAGATTATACTGAAAAATGAAGGTAAATACAACATGGAAATTTTATTTTCTCTTCCTATCCTTTTGTTTTCCGCAATTTTGCATGAAGTAGCGCATGGGCTTGTGGCAGACAGGCTGGGCGATCCTACACCAAGGCTCATGGGAAGACTTACCCTTAACCCCAAAAGCCATATTGATCCTTTTATGTCGATTGCACTCCCTCTTCTTTTGATGCTTTCAGGCTCCCCTCTTATTTTTGGAGCGGCTAAACCGGTGCCGGTGGATCCGTTTAATTTGAAGGAAGGCAGAAAAGATGTTGCCTTGGTTGCGCTTGCGGGGCCCCTTACAAATGTCCTTCTTGCGATTTGCGCGAGTTTTCTGCTGAAAGCGTTGGGTGCGTTTGGGATGATTCCCATCTTATCAGTATTTTTGCTCTACGTGGTTCGGATCAATCTGTTGTTGGCAATTATCAATTTAATCCCCATACCTCCGGTTGACGGATCCAAAGTATTTGCGCTTATTCTGCCGGAGAAAGACGCGCGGATCTATTTGTCTTTTGGATCTATAGGGATTGCTGTTCTTTTGCTATTCCTGCTTTTTGCGGGAAACACAATTCACAGCATTCTCTTCTTCGCCGAAAGCATGTTACTGTGGTAATTTA
>Ga0154988_114_pt1 | contig 32007 bp, 37 predicted proteins | sample RifCSPhighO2_01_FD_105956 | JGI IMG/M metagenome (GOLD analysis project Ga0154988, IMG submission 105956) | Candidatus Levybacteria bacterium RIFCSPHIGHO2_01_FULL_42_15 | reverse complement strand
CACAGCCCAGCTTCCGGGGTAAATCCTGTTTTTATCCCCTTAACTCCCGGGTAGCTGGAAATTAGATTGGTCTCATTCTCAAGATAAAAATATTTGTGATATTGCGTATAGGGAATTTCTTGCTGAAACTCTGCCACAACTTTTTTGAATAAAGGGAAATTAGTTATGGCAAAGCGAGAAATCACCAATAAATCGTAAGCCGTTGAAAATTGATCTCCGTCTCCTTGAAGCCCGGACGGATTCGTAAAATTAGTGTTTGACAATCCAAGGCTTTTTACCTTTTCATTCATAGCCTCAATAAATGCATTCCTTCCATAAGGATAGTTACGCGCAAGAACCTCTGAAGCATCATTCCCTGAAACAAGCATAACGCCATACAAAAGCTCCTCAAGCGTAAGTATTTCTCCTGTCGATAAACCCATGCTGTTTTCCCCCACCAGCGCCTCTTTCTCCACGATGTAGCGGTCATTTTCTACCCTATGCTCAAGAGCAACAATTGCGGTCATCACCTTGGTGAGAGAGGCTACCGGCAGTTTTTCTCCCGGGTTTTTTGCAAATAACGTTTTTTCCGTAGTGAGATCATACACAAGACCCCCCGTTGCTGATATCTCCGGTTGAGGAATAACGCTTGTGCTTACTTGGTCTATCCGAGGAAGCCACACATCAAGCGTTGAAACCTGTTTGTTCGTCATCTGAGATAAAAAATCAGGGAGAGGAACCTCAATCCTTGAGAATCCATTCTGTAATCGAATAACAGAAAGCAAAACAAGCAAAACAAATAATCCGATGGGTAGAAATATCAGTTTTTTCACGGGGTAAAAAATTTCTTTTTCTTAAGCTTTTCAGGCAGAAAAGAACCACCCTTGGAAGGACCCACGTACACTTCTGACCATGTATAATCCTTGGCGTATCCTAATTTTTTCATAAGTTTGGTTGGCGCGTTTCTAAGAACTAGTGGAACCGGCTCATTCGGGAACTCATACACCGCCTTTTTCGCTTTAGAAAGCGCATTGGGAACAGACCGAGACTTTGGCGCTTTGGCAAGGTAAATGCTAATATGGGAAAGGATGAGTTGCGCTTCCGGCATGCCGATTTTGTGGACCGCTTCAAAACACGCGTTTGCTTGAATTAACGCGCCTCGGTCGGCAAGCCCAATATCCTCGGACGCAAATATAATCATTCGCCTCGCAACAAACTTGGGATCTTCTCCGCTTTCTAACATTCTTACCAGATAGTAGAGAGCGGCATCCACATCGCTTGCGCGCATGGACTTTATGAATGCGCTGATCAGATTGTAATGCTCTTCTCCTGTTTTGTCATACAATCCTGCAGACTTGGTCTGAAAAACATCTTGGATGGTGACTGTGGAAATTACCTTCTGTGAATATTGAACGACTGCAATCTCAAGGCTGTTCAAAAGAACCCGACCGTCTCCGCCGGATAACCTAATCGCAAGTTCTTTAGCATCTTTTTCTATAGACTTTTTGTATGATCCTAATCCCCGTTTTGTATCTCTAAGCGCTTTATCAGCAAGGATTGCAAGCTCATTTTGAGAAAGGCCTTGCAAAACAAACACTTTACATCTGCTTAATAACGCAGATATGATCTCAAAGGATGGGTTTTCTGTGGTCGCTCCAATCAAAATAATCAAGCCGTTCTCCACGTGAGGAAGTAATCTGTCTTGTTGAGCTTTATTCCACCGATGGATCTCATCAATAAACAAAATCGTTCTTGTTCCGATACGCTGGTTTTCTTGGGCTGTTGAAACTACCCGTGTTAGGTCATCTTTTCCAGCGCTGACTCCGGACAACGCGTGAAAGTCTGTTTTTGTCTGATGCGCAATAAGATATGCAAGGGTTGTTTTTCCGCTACCCGGCGGACCCCAAAATATACAAGAAAAAAGGGAACCGGACTCGATCATTCGCCTGATCACGGCTCCTTTTTCAATCAAATGAGGCTGCCCCACAAACTCTTCAAGGCTTTGCGGACGCATGCGACAGGCAATATTCATACTCTCTATTATAGTCTCTCCTTAAAAAACTGAATACTTTTTTCCATGACCGTACTCCAGCTTCCTTTTGAAAAGTTGTGATCTTCAGAAGGATATGTGTAATATTCTATATCTTTTGAAAGCAGACTCATTTCATCCCTAAATTGATCAGACCATCTTAACGGAACCGCTTCATCATTTTCCGCTTGATGTAGCTGCATTGGAGACGTAATCCATTTATAGTAATTTTGAGGAGAATAGCTCTGAGCGTCATACTCTTTTTCAAAATCCGCAACCACTTTTCTAAGCGCCTTACCATGATCATCAAACTCATCCGTAAAATACAAAATAGAATAGGGGAATGGCTTGGTGACAGGGTTCCACAGAACGAGCGGATACGGTTTTCCTAGGATCGAAGAAACCGCAAGCGCGATATGTCCTCCGTTGCTATGCCCCCATATGCCAATTTTATGAGGATCAACCTTTGCTTGTTCGTTTACCGTTTGCAGCGCCTGGTTCAAAGACCCTACCGACGCAATAAGACTAAGGGATGTTGTGTAGACTTCAAACCGCTCCTCTATGGAATTTGTTGACGGCGAATCCGACTCCCCATATCCCAAAAAGTCAGGAGAAAGGCTTATAAATCCGTTTTGAGCAAGATTCTCGGAGGATTTTCTGGTTCCTTCACCTGTTGTATATATCTCTTTATCAATGTATCCTCTGAATTGAATAACAATAGGGTATTCGCCCTCTTTTGAAGGAATACTTGCAAGTCCGCTTACTCTTTTTTCTGCGTCATAAAAATAAAATATGTATGAGCTGTAACCTGATCCATCTTTGATCTTTCTTCCAAAGGTGATGGGCTGAAGAAAGAAAAGACGTTCTCTTAGCCGCTCAAACGTATACTTTTCAAGCTTTTTTTCTACTCCAAGAGGATTTAATAGGGGAGCGTTTTGGAAAAAAAATGCGTAGATCCCAAAAGGTATCGCTATCATCAGAACAAAAAGAAGTCCCGCTATCAAAGCTTTCATAAAAGCACCTTTACGCTACCATCTCTTGACATCAAAAGCAATTATTTTGTATGCTAGAGTAGTTATGCCATTCGTTCATTTCATGGTAATAAGTATTGCTCTGCTTTCGCTTTTCGGAGGTATGCGCAATACTTTTGCGCAAGTCGCCTCTGATGGGGCGCAAGGTGCAACGCGTGCTGCTCAAAAAAACCAAACACGCCTTTCTCCGAACCAAGTAAAAAACGCCATTACCAAAAGGAGAGACGAACGAGTTAGTAGCTTGCAAGAAAAACGGCAAGAAGCCACGGAGAACTTTAAAGAAAAACGGCTTGAGTTCAAAAACAGACTTGACGCCATTCAAGATGCGCAAAAAAAGCAAGTCGCGCAAAGAATTGACCAAAAAATGGGTCAGCTTAACGCAACACATACAGCGCGTATGAACAACATATTGGAATCGTTTGATCAACTTCTGGGGCGCTTCATAGAAAAAGCGCAGAATCTTCAAAAAGAGGGGGTTGACACTTTAAGAGTTGATGAAGCAATTTCTCAAGCGCAACATGCGATTGCTACAGCTCAATTCGCGGTAGAAGCCCAGGCAGGAAAGGATTACGTTATTGTCATTGAAGGAGATGAAACATTAAAAGGGGATTTCAAAACCAAAATCGCCCAACTTCGTCAGGATTTGACCGTCGCAAAAAATCTTATTATAGAAGCAAAAAAAGCAATAGCGCTGGTTGCGCGAGAACTTGCATTAGTGCGAAAACAGGGAAGGAACCAAAACACGTCAACTCAATCAGCTCGATAACGTATGAACGAACAACCTATCAATCAACAACCACAACAGATACAACCGCAACCGCAATCATTTACTGGAGAGTCGTCTCCTGTACAAGAGCAAAAAAAGAGCAATAGCGCAACCATGATTTTTATTCTTGTTGGTCTTCTTATTATCGCGGCAATCGCGTATCTTGCATTCTCTCTCATAGCAAAAAACATAAATCCCCAAAAATCATTATCCCTGAGCGCATCTCCATCACCAACCCCAACGCCTTCCCCCATTCCTCTTCTTTCGGATGAGGAACAAGAAGTAGCAACAATTGAGATAAACAGCGGTTTAGATACGGATCTCTCTCTCATCGAACAAGACCTTAATTCTCTCTAGTTTCTCTAGTTCTAAAAGTTCAATTAAAGTCTTGACTGCATATATGTTGTTTCTCTTATAGTACCGTAGTCTAGTCTATGATACTAAACAATTTTCTTCATTTTTTGATACAATGCTGTTTCTATTATGAAAAGTGCTATTGTTAGCTTCTGTATCTTTCTGACAGCCTTTCTTTTCTTTTCTCCTCGTGCCCTTGCGTTTGAATTCAAGGAACAACCCCATACCATTATCATTCCGTCCGTTAATATATCCCTCCCGGTTCACCTTGCCAAAATCCAATACAATACTTGGGAGGTAAGAACAGACGGCGCCTCATTTGGAGAGGGGAGTTCTTTACCGGGAAACAACGGCAACACTGTTATATTTTCCCACGCGCTTCCCCGTTTATTTGGTCCACTTGTTACTATCCGCGTGGGGGATACCATTTACCTTTTCTCCCAAACTGATTGGTTTGTCTACCGAGTAACCGAAATTCTTGAGGTGAATCCGGAAGATATTTATGTCATTCATAAAGCAAGCGGCAAGCAACTTACTCTCTATACCTGCACAGGAGAGAAATACGAAAAGCGTCACGTTGTTAAGGCGCATCTTGTCACAACAATCCATTGACCCCATGTTGACACTCTTCCTATTCTTTTGCTAGAATAGGCTCCCCTGTCCATAATCTGCCTCAAAATCATGAAACAATTAAAGCGGATTCAATTATACACAGCGCTCTGTCTATTGAGGATTCTCTCTGCTATTCTTTTTGTCGGCAAGAAAGAAACAATTTATATTACATCCTTTCTCCAGAAGATTTCTTATTGGGAAAAACAGTATCAACTATTTCGTGCGTTAAAGCGATTGCTTCTTGTCATTGTTGTATCGAGCATACTAACTACTGTTTATCAGTTTCAGAAAGATATTCCCCTTCCTAAAACAGCTGATGACATTCCTACACCAAAAACGCTTTCTTTGTATGACACAAACGGAACGCTCTTATTCAGCCTGTTTGAAAAAAACAAAGACGTACCCGAACCCATACCAGATCTCCTTGTGAGGGCAACAGAAACGTATTACGGGAGGCCAATTGCAGATCTTCTTGCAAAAAGACTTCTTATAAACAATGACGCCCCAATGAAACATCGCGTTCTTTCTCTCAAGCTTTCTATACAGATGTCCAAAAAGAATCTTACGTCGCTTTATTTCCAAACGACACCATTTCAAGATGTTTTAGGCGCGATCGGAGCATCAAAACGATTTTTTAACAAACCCCTTTCACGTCTTTCCGAATACGAACTGCTTTTTCTAGCAACAAATCAAAGTGATTACCCCCTTCCATCAATTACCAAACAGGAAGCGGAAAACAAAATAGAAAACCTATCTGCCGCCATGCAAAAAAACAATGCTATTCCTCAATCTAAGCTCGCAAAAATCCTCGCGCAAAAGTCAACGTTCTCTCTTTTACCTGCGTATAAACGCGCTCCGCACGCGGTTGATTTTGCACTCTTTGAGCTGAGAAACCAGTATCATCTTTCTTCACTCCTGCAAAATGAAACACGCGTATACACCACTATTGACGCAAGCTTGCAAAACGAATTGCAAAAACAAATCCTTTTAACAGACAAAGCGTATGTAACCGATATGTCCTATCTTGGCGTGTTGCAACAGACGGCTGAAGTAGTTGTTCTTATTGCCTCAAGCCGATACTTTGAAAACCCCTCTGATCGCTCTTTCAGACACATCGCTTACCTTCTTAACGCATATAAACAGGCTTCAAAACGTGATGCTATTACCATTATTCAATCGGTGCAGTCAGGAAAAGACCTCTCTTACGTAAAAAAAGCAGAACGTCTTTCTCTCTCAAAGTATTTTGACTCATCTAAAAATACTGATGCAAAAGAATATGCTGTTTCTTACCAATCGCGATCTTTGGAAGGGATTGTTTTGATTCAATCTCCTCAAAAAGAAAAGGCTTTCGCGCAATCGCTTGCATCTATCTTCATACAGACTGCTCAAAGAAACATAAGTTTACAACGCATGCAAGCTGCCCTACCTTATGAAAGAAAGGGGGTGAATTAAATGGCGCGAAGAAAAAAAGAAGAAATTATTCAGGAACAATCGTTAACCCAACAAGAACCTGTTTTGGCATCATCCCAAAATGAAGTCATGGATATTCTCAAGAAAAGAGAATTTATCCTGGGACTTGCCACTGTCTTAATTCTTTTGGGAGGAGCGCTTTTTGCGTATGGGTGGAACAGCTATCAAAAAGGCATTAAAGAAAGCAAGAATCTCTTAAGCTCTCAAACAGAGCAAAAGATGGAGGAGCAAAAAGAAGATCATGAGAAAACGGACAACGACCTTTCTCAAGTTACCAAACTTGCCGACACATCATTTGCCCTTGTTGTCATACAAGAAGGGGATAGCTACGCGAGAATCGCGAGAAAGCTTTGCGGATCGGAAAAACCGGTTGAGCGTCTCTTGGAAATGAACGCAAACAAAACCCTCAAGGCAGGAGATATACTCAAAGTTGACTGTTCAGAATAAATCGCTTAGGAAGACTCCTTTGGGGAGAGTTTGTAAAAGCTTGTTTTTGTTGATCCAAACTTAGCAAGTATGCCCTTTTTAACCAGGGAGGAAAGAAGAGCATGGGCTTGCTGGCGTGTAACCAAAAGCACTTCTTGGACATCCGGCGTTTTGATTGCCTTTTTATCCAGGACAATCTCAATCACGTCTTCTTCACGGGGCGTAACCAATACCCGTTTTTCACCGGTTACTTCCTCAACGCTTTCTTTTTTAAGATCGACAAGACGCGCAAGCGCTGCCTGAAGAGAATACGCGATACCCTCCAAAAAGTACTCAAGCCATTGCGTTGAATCGCCTGAATCCGCGCTGTGCAGAAGATCCGAGTAATTTTGTCTATCTATGTCGTAATAATCATCCAGAATAAAAAACTTCACCACCATGTACTCCTTAAACAAAAGGTAATAGGCGGTAAGAATTCGAGCGAGTCTGCCGTTTCCGTCAAAAAACGGATGGATATAGGCAAATTGATGATGGAAAATGCCTCCTTTAAGAAGCGGATGCAAATCGTCCGCTGCATTAAGCCATGCGAATAGCTCTTGGAGTGCTTTTTCAATTTCTCTTTTGCTATGAAATGGGGGATTATGCTTTACCACAATTTCTTCTTTTGTTCTATGTCCCACAAAAACTGCCTCGTCCCTAAAAACCCCAAGGTCTTTCTTTTCGATTCCTTCCATGAGTGTATGGTGCAGGGCAACGACAAGATCATTCGTTAGGGAAACTTTCCTGTTTGCGAGAACAAACATTTTATTAAGAACCGCAAAGTAATTTTTGACCTCTTTTTCTGATTTAGTGGTAGGAATTTGATCGTTTAACACGATGTTGGTAACGTCTCTTGGGGACAGGGGATTGCCTTCGATGCTGGTTGAGTGGTGCGTTGCCAGAATCTGGTTTTCTTGGGAGAGCTTAAGGGAAATGGAGGGAATGAGCTTTTCAGTCAATAGCTGTCCATAGAGCCGCTCAATAAGCGCGATAGCGTTAATGATTTTAGGAGTATAGGAGAAGGCAGGCGTAAACACAAGGTAATTATAACACAAAAAACCTTAATTGTCAATATATACGTAAAGTTATATGTAAACCCCGCACCCACGAGTTTACGAGCGGGGCATTGTGGTGCGGGGTAAATATCTGGGGATGGTAAGGTTAATTGTAAATATATTGGTAAACTCGTGCTTGTTAGGATATGTCAGATTCAGGGGAGATTTCGGCAAGCTCCCAAGAAGATACATCGATATGAGTAAGATCTACACCCACCCTTGTTGAGAAATTACCTCCGCTAAGAAATCTTTGCTCATAATAATCGAATTTGCAATTATTTTCTGCAAAAAACCAAAGATTCTCCTTTCCAAATACGCGAGCCATCGTTTTTAATCCTTCTATCCCAACAATCTCTCCACTAAGCACAGTGGCTCCGCTGTTCACTGCTGCCCTGGTAAAACTTCTTAGAAGACGGCTTCCTATGCCTTTTCGTTGTAGATAAGGGGAAACGGAAATCATGTCGACCCGAACAGCTCTACCATTTGGTCCTTCTGGAAATAATCTTCCAGAGATGTTGCATCCATAAGGAAACCAAACGCTAAGAACCAATGAATCTTGATGAGTTGATTTAACCCACGCAGCTTGGGGGAGTTGATTGTTAATCCGCTCCAATAAGTCATTAGGATCTTCCTGTGAAATAGTATGTCCACGTTTTTCTTCGGTACTCACACGCCAGAAGTATAGCACAAAATAGACTTATAGTAAACCTTGCAGGAATTAGCCAAAGGTGGAGGCGTAAAGCTCTATCCCGTCGTCTAAGAATTCAAGGGTCAGGACATGAGAGCCAGATGATGAAAGGCGAATCAGCTTGTAAAGACGGTCATCCGAAACCGTTACTACACCGTTTTTAATATCCTCTCCTTGGATTTTTTGATCGACAGGCTTTTCATTGAGTAGAACTCGTACTTTTGAAGCGGAAGCCTGTGAGCGCATGACCAAAAATACGTCTTTTGCCTCAAAGTGAAGAGAGAGTGATGCGCCTTTTTTGGGCATGGCGCGCTCTTTTTCGATCTTCCAAGATCCAACGAATGCAAACCGGTGGAGAGGAAGAGAAGGAGGAGCAGCATACATCTGATATTGATTTTTGGAAACACGCTGGCTCTCTACAAGATAGCCCATGCGTTCATACCCAAGATACAATTCTGGGGTTTTCGCGCCAATCTGATATAAAGGATTGTTGATTGCGATGTCTGTAACCTCTGATCCGGCTTCGGCAAGAAGATCTTGAATCATTTTTTCTGATTCATCATATGCACCCTCTCCAAAATGAGATGATCGTATTTTGCCATTCTTGTCAATAAAATACTTTGCCGGCCAATAGCGGTTTGCGTATACCCTCCAAGTTGCGTACTCGTTGTCTTGCATTACTGGATATTCAATCCCAAAATCTTTGATTGCCTTTTCTACATTTTGTGGATTCTTTTCAAATTCAAACTCCGGTGTGTGAACTCCTATAATTACTAAACCTTTATCGCTATATTTTTGGTGCCAGGCTTTCAAATAAGGAAGGGTCCGAATGCAATTAATACAGGTATACGTCCAAAAATCAACCAATATCACTTTACCTCTTAGATTTTTTATCGAAAGGGGTTCTGAATTAAACCACTGACCGCCCGCAATAAAATCGGGAGCAGATACGGATCCACCAAACATATCGGTTATCGTTTTTCCTTCTTTTCTATCATCATCTGATTTTTGCTCTAGTTTTTCAAGTTGATCTTTTACCAATGGCACGTCTTCAAACCTGGTAAGATTGGTTCCATACAGGGGAAACTTCTCAAGAATAAATGCCTGAAACTTTCTATCGGTATTCGTAAAGATGGCAAGGGCGGTTACGATCATAAAAATCCCAAAGATTTTTTGAATCTTTGCAGAATTTCTAAGAAGCCAAGGGTGTTTTTGCAAGAGGGATCTGCCGCCCCAGATCACCGCAAGCATGGGAATAGCAGTCCCAACGGAATACGCAAGTGTAATAAGAAACGTTTCAAAATTTACTTTGCTCACAATCGCCAATGTAATGATCGATGCCAAGATAGGCCCTACGCAGGGAGCCCACACGATTCCAAGACTTATCCCTAAAAAAATTCCTCCAGAAAATCCGGTTCTTTGCGTAGTGGATGATTGACGATTGGCAAGCGTTGTAAATAATCGCTCCATAAGAACTTGGGCTTTTGGAATTAAAAGGCTTATTCCAAAACCTAACACAATAAATACCGAAATCGTTCTTAATAGATCGGCAGACACGCCTGTAGCTTTTACGATTGAGGCAAGAAAAAGAGTAAAAAACGTAAAGCTTGCAATAAAGCCTACGATAACTCCGAAGGGACGTTTTGCGTCTCCTGTTAATGAACCCGAAAGCACAATGGGAAGTATGGGAAGTATACAAGGAGAAAGAATGGTGATAACTCCTGCAAGAAATGCAAAGAGAACAAGAATAATCATCAAGGTTTATTTAAGATTTTGAATAAGCCTATCAATATCCCCACCGTTCCATTTTGCGATTTCGTTTCCTTGGGCATCAACCTGCACAAACGTGTGCTGATACGTAATTGCGAATCGATTCTTAAGTTCAGTGTACCTATCATAATCTGTTTTGAAAATTATGACATCCTCTGGGATCTTGTCTTCTTGGTTTTGAAATGCCTCATTGACAACTTTACACGTGGGGCACCATACGGCGTGGAAAAAGTATACCCGTTTTTTGTCTTTTGCTTCTTCAAATACTGAAGACGAATATGTTACGTATCTTCCCAAAGCAGTTTTCTGTTGAGGCGAATTTTCTAATTCTAAAAAGGGCGGTTGAGAAAAGCTGGAAGAGAAGAAAAAATTTACCGCCGCAATACCTCCTCCTGCAAGAAGAACAACTATCAACCCAACAATAATTTTATTCATTTTGCGATACTATATCCCACATATCCTCATTCTAGAATACGCTAAGAAAGAAGTAAACCCCGCACCCACGACCTTATGGTCGGGGCATTTGGGAATTTCGCTTCGCGTTTTATTATGAACCCTCGTTCTGACGAACGGGGCATTGTGGTGCGGGGTAAAGAGAAAAACGTATGTTACAATACAATAATGGTTAAAGCTATCTGCACCATTGGTCCCGCAAGTGAAGGACCAGATATTCTTTCTTCTCTTATTCTTTCCGGCATGGATATTGCGCGCATCAACTTTTCCCACGCAACAGAAAAACAATTCATACGTATCCAAAAACACATACAGCTTATTAACAAAACCCACAGCAAGCGAGTAAAAATTCTTGCGGACTTACAAGGCCCCCGCATGCGAGTAGGAACTCTCCCTAAAAAGGGGCTTTTGCTTAAAGAGGGGAAAACACTTTGGTTTTCAACCGATCCTTCCGATACCAAAGCAATCCACATTGATGATCCGTATCTTCATGAAGACGTTGAAATAGGACATCCCATGCACCTCTCAAATGGAGAAATTGAGCTTGAGATTTTGGAAAAAGAGGGCTCCCGATTCAAAGCAGTGGTAACAGTTGGAGGCATCCTGTATTCAAGGAAAGGCGTAAACCTTCCGGATACCAATCTTACCACCACCGGACTTACTCCTAAAGACAAAAAAGATATTGCCTTTGTTGTAAAACATGACGTTGACATGATTGCGATGTCCTTTGTAAAAGATGATGCGGATATGCAAGCCCTTCGCTCGCTTGTGAATAATCCCCGTATTCAACTGGTTGCAAAAATAGAAAGAAAACACGCGCTTCAAAATCTAGATGAGATTATTGATACAAGCGATATTCTCATGGTAGCGCGGGGGGATTTGGGGATTGAGATTCCCATTGAGGATTTGCCTCTGGTGCAAAAAGACATTATTAAACGGGCAACGCAAAGAGGAAAACCCTCAATTGTGGCAACACAGATGCTTATGAGTATGATAAATCACACTCATCCCACGCGAGCGGAGGTGTCCGATATTGCCAACGCGGTATTGGATGGGGCGTGGGGACTCATGCTTTCTGATGAAACAGCGTTTGGGAAATATCCTCTCCGCACCCTTGAATATCTCACAAAAACCGCGGATAAGGCAGAGGGTTATCTTAAAAAGTGAAACGAACCATTATCCTATTGTTGGTTGGAAGCGCGATAGGACTTTTTGTATTTTCTTTTTTGTCTCCAACTCGCAGTGACCAACGTAAGGAATCGTATCGAGTCATACGAGTTTTCGATGGAGATACGATTGAGATCGAAGGCGGGAAACGAATTAGGTACATCGGCATTGATACTCCGGAAATAAAAAATGATAAAGGCGCTGTTGAATGCTTTGCGCAACAAGCACGGGACAAAAATAGGGAGCTTGTGGAAGGAAAAATGGTAACGCTCCTCAAAGACGTGTCCGAAACGGATGACTACGGAAGACTCCTTCGCTATGTCTTTATTGAGGACATATTTGTAAATGAGGTTCTTGTGAAAGAAGGCTATGCCAAAAGTACCCCTATTGCCCCAGATATTGCGTATCGAAACCAACTATTCGAGAGTCAAAAAACCGCCCAAACCCGTAAGCGAGGACTGTGGATTTCTTGCTAATCCCCAATCTTATATCTTAGCAACAAGGTTCCCTGCGTATTAAGACGTTTTATGCTAATAAGCTTAAGGGAACATTCAAACTCGTTATCGCCAACGAACGGCTTGCCCGCTCCAAATATCTTAGGCTCTAAAGTCAGATGCACCTCGTTAACCAATCCCGCTTTCAAAAACGCCGCGTTCAGTACCCCGCCCCCAACAAGCAACATTTTTTCATACCCACACGCGTCTAATCGTTTTACCAGTTGTCTAGGAAGCTCATTCGTGAATTCGAGCTTCCCGGGCACAAAGTCTTTACGGTACTCCATGGGATTCTTTGTTAGAACGATTCTAAGCGTATTGTTTGTTAGTTTGATATTTTTTTGTGCAGCCTCATAAGTCTTGCTCCCCATGACAATTAAACGACTCTTCTTAAGCAAGAAAAAGAAGTAGGTTTGGTCTTCTCTTGATGTCCATTTGTAGATATCGGGATCATCTCTTTTTGTTATCTTCCCGTTGAGTGTCGCAACCATCACCATGACAATTTTCATAAAAGGATTATATCATGCGGGCTCATTTCTCCCTCATTCAACCTCGGGGGTAGAAGTGAAGCTACACCTAGGGTTTATTTTAGCATAAGCTTTTGGGGAATTTTGATAAAAATCACTCTTTCTTTATCTTTTTCTGGTATAATAGAATGACCGCGGAGAGCGCGGTTTTTTTATGCATAACGCAATTCGAAATGTAGCCATCATCGCGCACGTTGATCACGGAAAAACAACGCTTGTTGATGCGCTTCTCAGGCAGTCGCATACTAAACTACACAAAGACGTTTCCGAGTCACTTATTATGGACAGCAATGAGCTTGAGCAAGAGCGGGGGATAACTATTTTCTCAAAGAATGCTTCCGTTGTGTGGAACGGTACCAAGATAAATATTGTTGATACTCCCGGTCATGCTGATTTTGGCGGAGAGGTGGAACGGGTCCTCAAAATGGCTGATGGATGTTTACTGCTTGTTGATGCAAAAGAAGGCCCTATGCCACAGACCCGTTTTGTTCTAAGAAAGGCTTTGGATGCGGGTCTTACAATTATTGTGGTTGTCAACAAAATTGACAGACCGGATGCCAGAATCCACTATACGCTTGATAAAACACTCGATTTATTTTTGGATCTTGGCGCAGATGATGCAGTTGCAGATTTTCCCATTGTGTATGCGTCAGCAAAGACAGGAAAAGCAGGACTCACCGAAGATATGTCCATAATGACTGACATAACGCCCGTGTTTGACATGATTATTGACAAAATTCCCGCTCCGAGTGGAAATGAGAATAACCCCTTGCAAATACTCATTACAACACTCACAAACGATTCATACAAAGGAAGACTCGCGATTGGAAGAATTTATAATGGAACTATTACAAGCGGGCAAGAAATAGCGCAAATGAAAAGAGACGCAACAGTTCATACGTTCAAGGTAACCTCTCTTATGACATTTGAAGGACTTGAGAAAGTTGAGGTAAAACAAGCCTCAACTGGTGATATTATTGCCGTTGCGGGCATTGTTGATCCGGTTATTGGAGAAACAATCGCAGATAGTAATAATCCTATTGCACTACCTCTTCTGGCAATTGAGGAACCTACCATCAGGGTAAATTTTATGGTCAATAATTCCCCCTTTGCCGGACGCGAAGGGGAATTCAAAACGTCGCGCCAGATTAAAGACCGACTATATAAAGAACTTGAGACCGATATGGCACTTAGGATTGAAGACAATACGAATGGGCCTGCCCTGAGCGATCCTGAGTTTATCCAAGGAAAGTCGAATGGGCCTGCCATGAGGAACGAAGCGACGAATGGGTGGATTATTTCAGGACGCGGGGAACTACATATAGCAATTTTTATTGAGCGCATGCGGCGGGAAGGATATGAATTTCAGGTAGCACGGCCACATGTTATTGACAAACAAATACAGGAAAAGATGCTTACTCCCTACGAAAAAGTATATATCGAAGTACCGGAAGAATATAGCGGTATGGTTATACAGAAACTGGGACAACGGCGGGGAGAGCTGATAGATATGAGAGGCGATAACAAGATAGCGTTTATGGAATTTGTTGTTTCAACCAGAGGACTTTTTGGTTATCGGAGCGAATTTGTTACCGATACCAAAGGACTTGGCATTATAAATACGCTCTTTTATCAATATAATGCAGACAATGGGTACTCACATGAGCGGGAACAAGGCTCTCTTGTTGCCTTTGAAAGCGGAATAACGAATGCATATGCCATAACCAACATACAAGATCGGGGGGGGCTTTTTATTGGACCGGGTGTTGAGGTATACAAGGGTCAAGTCATCGGACAAAACGCAAGAAACGGAGACTTGCGCGTGAATATTTGTAAAACAAAACAGCTTACCAATATGCGCTCAAAAGGTGAAGGAACAAACATTAATGTAAAAACACCAAGAATAATGGGATTGGAAGACGCGCTTGAATATATAGGCGATGATGAACTGGTTGAAGTCACCCCCCAAAATATCCGCATCAGAAAAGTTGTCTTGGATGAGGCAGAAGAACGAAGAAAAAGATCACAAGGAATCCAATAGTCCCTTCTATTACACCTGCGAATAGTACGCAAACATCTGAAAATCTTCGTACACCTTTCCTATATCTCGAAGGTGTCAAGCTATTCAACATGGAAGGTGGAATAGCTTGACACCTTCTTATAGTAGATTTTCAAGGGCTTGCTTCAGTAGATCCAAACTCTCTTGGTCATATATTGAACACGTTAGTACTTTTTTTCCTTTATTCTGAAGAATCTCTTTATTTTTTTTAATTGCTTCTTGAGTAGCAAGATCTGTTTTTGTAAATAAGATAATTTCCGGTTTATTCAGTAATGAAGCGCTGTATTGTTGAAATTCTTGATGGACTATGTCATATGCTTTTTGGGGATTTTCATCTGCGGAGTCAATGCAGTGAACTAATATTTTTGTTTTTTCAATATGTTTCAAGAAGGCAATGCCTAACCCCCGCCCTCTTGATGCTCCCTCTATAAGACCGGGAATATCGGCAATCGGATGTTTTCCGAGCATGCCAATATTCGGTTCAAGTGTGGTAAAGGGGTAATTGCCAATTTTTGGCGTTGCGTTAGTCAAAACAGCAAGTAGGCTGCTTTTTCCGGCATTTGGCAATCCAATCAGTCCAATGTCCGCGATTAATCGCAGTTCAAGAAGTAATTTTTTCTCCTCACCCAATGTTCCTTTTTCGGCATACATTGGTGTTTGATTTGTGGATGATTTAAATTCATCATTTCCTCGTCCACCGGATCCTCCGTGGGCTAAGAGAAAAGGAGTGGTGGTATCGGTTACCTCAATCACACTGCCTGAGTCCATATCGGTAATTCGTGTCCCAATTGGTACATAAATTGTTATATGATGAGCATTTTTCCCGAATAATTTTTTTCGCTTGCCGGAGACACCATCTGTTGCGCGGATTTTTTTTTGAAAGCGAAATTGCTTAAGATCGCTCGTGTTTGTTGACCCCTGAAAATATATATTTCCCCCATTTCCGCCATTTCCCCCATCGGGTCCGCCTTTGGCTGTTTGACCATTTCTCAGAAACGTTGCTGCACCATTACCACCATTGCCTGCTTTAATAAGTAACGTTATGTTATCCACCAACATATCGTAGATATTGTATCATTTCTCTCTCTATCTATATTTCCTTTTTTGTTCTTGACAACAACTACATAGCATAGTAGTATATCCCTGTAGGGGGGATATTCCTCTATAAGCTCAGGGCATGTATGTACAGACCAAGAGACACTCAAGAAAGAATCGTTCACCGGCTCAAAATAGCTCAAGGGCATCTGAAAAAAGTTATTCAGATGGTTGAAGATCAGGAATACTGTATCGATATACTCCATCAATCCCAAGCGGTTCAAGCAGCACTTAAGGAAACAGACGCTGTTATTTTAGAAAACCATTTGAAAACTTGCGTAGCAGATTCCATAAGCAAAGGTGATAAGGAAAAAGCAATAAGAGAAATCATGGATGTATTTAAGAAAAAGAGCGCTTAATAGGGAAAAAAAAATGAACCATTCGGATATGAGTCGCTTAGGACTATACACATGCCCTATGGATCCCGACGTTATTTCGGAAATGCCCGGAAAATGCCCAAAATGCGGAATGGATCTGGTAGCCATGGATGCGGGAAATCATCAGGGTCACGAAGATCATGGAGGAGCAGAGCAGGATTTTCGTAAAAGATTTTTTATCACCCTGCCTTTTGTTTTTCTGGTTATGATCCTTTCGCCCAATATCCAAAAATGGCTGCATTTAAGTATAAATTTTCCGAGTATCGGATTGCTGCTTTTTGTAATAGGTACTTTTATTTTCTTTTTCGGCGGAATACCCTTTTTCAAAGCGGCAAGAGGAGAGTTATCCAATAAAAATCCTGGAATGATGACCCTTGTGGCATTTGCCATAACAGTTGGTTATATTTTTTCGGTTGCCGCGACTTTCCTTTTTCCGGGAGAATCGTTGTATTGGGAAATTTCCACTTTAATTTCGGTATTCCTTTTGGGGCATTGGCTTGAAATGAGAGCTGTCAGAGGAGCAACGGGTGCTTTAGCAGAACTGGCCAACCTCATTCCTCCATCTGCTCACCTTATTAAGAACGGAAATATCACGGATGTTAAAACCGACCAGCTAATAAAAGGCGATCTGGTTTTAGTCAAACCGGGAGAAAAAATCCCGATTGACGGTGTAGTAATAAACGGAGAAAGTTCGATTAATGAATCCATGGTAACAGGAGAATCAAGACCTATTGGTAAGATTAAGGGCGATAAGGTAATTGGAGGCACCATCAACCAAGACGGATCCTTAACAATCGAGGTTTCCAAAACCGGCGCGGATACGGCAATTTCTCAAATCATGAAGCTGATACGAGAAGCCCAGGCTTCAAAACCAAATGTCCAACACCTGGCAGATAGAGCGGCTAACGTCTTATTTTTTGTCGCTATTATTGCCGGTGTTGCCTCATTTATTACCTGGGTGTTTATTTTACCTAACGGAGTTGTTTTTGCGATGACTGTAGCGGTAGCAGCGATTGTTGTTGCCTGCCCCCACGCTCTGGGACTTGCTATTCCTACAGTTACAACAATTACTTCAACGCTTGGAGCAAGAAACGGAATTTTAATAAAGGACATGAAGGGTTTGGAAATTGCCAGAAAAATAAATTACGTGGTTTTTGACAAAACAGGAACTCTTACGAAAGGAGAATTTGGAGTTACCGATGTCATCCTGAACTTGTTTCAGGATCTCAAAAAAACCGATAAGATGCCGAAACAAGTTCGGCATGACAAAGAATGGATCAAGAATGATGTGATCCGTTTTGCTGCTTCCGTTGAAGCTCATTCACAGCACTTAATTGCCCAGGGTATTATAAACGAGGCGAAGAAACAAGGATTGGAAATACCGGAAGTTTCGGATTTTAAATCTTTCCCGGGTAAAGGAGCAGGCGGAAAAGTTGACGGCAAAAAAGTAACCGTTGGAAATAAAGCTTTAATGCAGGAATTAGGATTTAAGGGTTATGATTTGAGCGTAGAAAACACCGGGACAACCGTTTATGTAGAGATTGATGGGGAAGTTAAAGGAGCAATAGTTCTTCAAGACCAGATACGGGAGGAGTCAAAACAAGCTATTCAAAGGCTTCACGAAATGGGAATAAAAACAGCAATGCTAACGGGAGACACAAAGGATATTGCGGAAAAAGTCGGAAAAGAACTAAAAATAGACACGGTTTTTGCTCAAGTATTGCCTGGGGATAAGGTTAATAAAATCAAACAGTTACAAAACGAAAGAAATATTGTAGCTATGGTGGGAGACGGAATAAATGATGCTCCTTCTTTAACACAGGCCCACGTTGGGATAGCAATAGGAGCCGGAACCGACGTTGCGGTTGAATCCGCGGAGATTGTTTTAATGAAAAACGATCCGTTGGATGTTGTAAAAGCAATTTCTTTAAGCCATAAAACAAACTCCAAAATGGTTCAAAATCTTATTTGGGCAACAGGATATAACGTCTTTGCTATCCCGACGGCAGCAGGAATACTCTATCCGTCGTTTGGTATTTTATTACGACCTGAGTGGGCTGCGCTTCTAATGAGTGCTTCATCAATTATTGTTGTATTCAATGCTTTGCTTTTAAGACGAGCAAAACTTGATTAAATTATGAAAGGAGGTGATTTATGTTAAATATATTTAAGAATGAAGGGAAAGTTAAAGATCCGGTTTGCGGAATGAGTGTTGATAAAAACAAAACACAATTCTCTTATATAAATAAAGGGAAAACATTTTATTTTTGTTCAAAGAATTGTAAAGAAATATTTATCGGAGATAACAAAAAACCGAGACAGGAGAAAAAAAGCGGATGTTGTTAATAACTGGAAAGGAAATTTTTTAAAATTATGGACCCTTTAATTAGCGCATCATTTATAGCGGCTTTTTTTGCGGGAATTGCGGCGCTTTTTGCGCCCTGCTGCATAAGCGTTCTTTTGCCTACCTTTTTTGCTTCAATTTTTAAGCAAAAATCCACAGTATTTTTAATGACATTTATTTATTTCTTAGGCCTTTTAACTATTTTTCTTCCTATTGGTTTGGGAGTTTCTTTTCTGGCGGAAGCCTTTAGACAGTACCATAATCAAATATTTTTAATAGGCGCGCTTCTTCTGATTTTTATGGGGTTTTTTCTTGTTTCAGGCAAAAAATTTGCTCTTCCCACGCCTGTTAATCCTACGCTTCAAAAACATGACTTTGTGTCTATTTATCTTCTTGGGTTATTTTCGGGTATTGCGACAACCTGCTGCGCCCCTGTTTTGGCAGGAGTTTTGGCGCTTTCGGTTCTACCGGGCTCGGTTTTATGGGGAGGTCTTTACACTTTAACTTATGTTCTGGGAATGGTTATTCCTCTTTTTGTAATTGCTCTGTTTATTGACAAAACCGAAATAAATAAAAAACTTTTTGCGTTAAGAAAAGGCGTTAATTATTCAATTTTTTCCTATAAATTTCACACCACATTGCCTAATCTTATATCAGGCGCAATGTTTCTTGTTCTTGGAATAGTAATTTTGTACTTATCCCAGACAAACCAGCTTATTTCCCATTCTTCTTACCAGATAAGTGTTAACGTATTTATTGCCAAACTGGTAAAGTCTATTCAATCTCTTACATCTTTTCTGCCTAATTATATCTTGGCAATTACTTTTCTTATCATATTTTTTATAATTTTAATAACTGCGGTAAAACAAATTATCATTTTATTTAAATCAAAAGGAGGTGAAGAAGATGAATGATACTAAAAATATTATTATAGTAGTTTTAATAACAGCGGGTATTACTTGGGCAGTTTTTAATTCAATTTCGTTTAAAAATACCAATAGCCCGCAAGCAAACTCAGAAAGTTCTAGTCAGGTTTCTGGACAATCTGCAGATAGCCATCATGCCGCAAGCAGTATTATTGATGAAACTGTTTTTAAAAATCTTGCAGGCAAAAAAGCACCCGATTTTACTCTTGGTTCAAGTACCGGCGGCGATATAACCTTAAGCAACCTTAAGGGGAAAAAAGTCGTACTTTTTTTTAATGAAGGCTTAATGTGTTATCCTGCCTGCTGGAATCAGATTGTAGAGCTGTCTAAAGATAAAAGGCTTGCAAGAGAAGATATTGCGGTTTTAAGTGTAGTAGTTGATTCTTCGGCTGACTGGAAAAATGCGATTTCAAAAATGCCGGATTTGGAAAAATCAACAGTTCTTTTTGATGCTACAAAATCGGTTTCGCAAAATTATGGAATTCTTGCATTGCCTTCTTCTATGCACAGAGGAATCATGCCGGGTCATAGTTATATCGTTATAGATAAAAAAGGAATTGTAAGATATGTTTTTGATGACCCTTCCATGAGCTTACAAAACGACATGATGGTTTTCGAGCTTGGAAAAATAAATTAGCTATGTCCAACTTTTTTATTTTTGAACATCGTGTTCATCTATACGGATTTGTGCCTTATGTATTCTTTGTTATTTTTATTGGGCTTCATTTTTTTATGCATGCGGGTATGGGTCATGGAGAAAAGCATAAACATGATAACAATAAGAAAGAAGGGAAAGGAAGTAACCATGAATGATGTACAAGCTTATAATCTATGGCCGCTCGTGATAATAAGCTCGGGAATTTTTATCATATTTGCATTCAGCTTCACCAAACCTAAAACGCTCCGCGACTGGCGTTCATTTGGCATGTTCTCTGCATTTATTGTGGCGTTGTTTACGGAAATGTATGGTTTTCCTTTAACTATTTATCTTCTTTCCGGTTGGTTATCAAACAAGTTTCCCGGAATGAATTTTTACTCACATGATGGGGGGCATCTGTGGCAGAGCCTTTTGGGCTTTAGGGGTGATCCCCATTTTAACTTTGTTCATATAGTAAGCAACATTCTTGTAATTCTGGGTTTTATTATTATCTCATCTGCCTGGAACAAATTATATAAAGCTCAAAAGTTGCATAGACTTGCAACTGCAGGCCTATATAAATATATTCGTCATCCTCAGTATATTGGCTTTATTATTGTTATGATTGGATTTTTATTACAGTGGCCAACTCTAATAACGCTTATTATGTTCCCAATTCTTATATTTATGTATGCAAGACTTGCAAAGCTAGAAGAAAAAGAAATGGTGAAAACATTTGGTAAAATTTATGATGTGTATTCAAAAAAAACGCCGGGTTTTATACCAAAATTGCCAATAAAAGTTGTGGACGGAAGGAGGTGAAAAATGAAAAATCCTATTGTTTTAGCAAACGCAGTTACATTGGCGCTTTTAGTTTTCTATTTTGTCTGCGTAGTACTATCTTTTGTTGCGCCCGACATTCTTTTGTCAATCGGTCAAAGCTGGATTCACACACTAAACATGGAAGCAGCAAGAACTACAAACCAAATGTCTTTAACAGGGATAATTTTGGGAGCAATTACTTTTGGAGCAGTGGTTTGGGTGGAAGTTTACCTGGCGGCATTTTTATACGGTAAACTGGATAAATAGAAAGATAAAAAAAAATAATAAAAACATAAAAATTTTACCTTTAATTATTTTAGGAGTTACCATAGGCTTTTTGGTTTTTGTTATGATATCTGATCAACCTGTTCAGCGGGTTCAGACAATTAATAATGGCTATACAAAACAGGGAAACCAAAAGGCAGATGTTACCGTAGAAGTTATTCCTTTAAAGCTTTCTTCAAGAGAAAACCCAGAATTTAATGTCGTCTTAAATACTCATTCGGTAAATTTAGATAAGTCATTAAAAAACATATCTGTATTAGAAGATGATAAGGGAAATATTTATAATCCGATAAGCTGGAGCGGGGAGACAGAGGAACATCATAAAGAAGGAAATCTGATATTCTCAGCCTTTTTACAAGAAGCTAAATCTGTTAAATTAACCATTAAACAAATTGGCGGAGTAGATAGGATTTTTAAATGGAATTTAAAATAATCTCTCCTTAAGGTATGATTGACTCAATAAAATATAAATACTACAATGTGTAGTATATATGAAAACATCCCCCCTTGGAGAACTTGAAAAGCAAATAATGGATATTATTTGGAAGAGCAAGCATTGTTCAGCACGAGATGTTCTGATAAAACTTCAAAAGAATAGGAAGCTTGCTTATACAACGGTCATGACCATTATGGGCAGATTGGTTGAGAAAGGAATACTAATTAGAAATCTTCACGGTTCAAGTTATCTATATCAACCAAGAGTAAGTCGAGAAAAATTTGTTGCAAAATCCATCCATATAATATTTACCACTGCTATCTCAACACTTGGACATGAAGCAGTAACCTACTTTGTAAAGGAAATTCAAAAAATCGACCTTAAAAAACGTGAAGAATTATTAAAAATGCTTGATAAAAAATGACAATGAAGATAAACAAATACAATGGAAGCTTTCTCTTACTAATTTCCTTAAGTCTTATTACAGGATTTATTGCTCTGGCCCTACTAACAAAAACGTTTCCTCTATTTGCTGCAAAAAAACTCTATTTTTGCCAACAGTTTGCATCGAATACTCTTTTTCAAATTCCGCATACGCTTCCCAATACACTTGCTATAGCCCTAGGAACAGCCATACTGCTTGGTGCTTCATCTTTTTTTATTCAGTTATGGAAAACGCAGAGGTTGGTAAAAGGATTATTAATAAAGCATGTTGCTATTTCAAAGAAGACTGAGAACATGATTGTTTTACTCGGTCTAAAAAACAGTGTCCATCTTGTTGAGGATACTAACCTTTTCTCTTTTTGTACTGGTATTCTTTCACCCTCTATTATTATTACAACAGGTCTCGTTTCATCCTTAAACGATAAAGAGCTTGAAGCAGTCTTTCTCCACGAGAAAGCTCATCTTCAAAACCACGATCCTCTTAAAATCATCTTAGGGAAAACTATTAGCTGTGTATTCTTCTTCCTGCCTATTTTCTCAGAACTTAATAAAAACATCGCTGCAACGAATGAGCTTTTAGCAGATCGTTTTGCCATTAAATCCCAACAGGACACTGCTTTTTTGCGAGGGGCACTTAAAAAAATCCTTATGGAACCACAAGTAACGTTTGCAACTGTCCCTGCTATTTCTAACCCTGATTATTTAGAAATTCGTATTCGTCGTCTTGTAAATCCGTCAGTGAAGTATTACATTGGAGTTTCGTGGATAAGTTTTTTTTCAACCGCTATATTTCTCTTTATTAGTTTGTTTCTTTTGCAAACGCCTGCAAATGCATTTCATATGGAACATACAACCGAACCTTCATACGTTATGTGTTCATCAGATAATGCGAGTGCTGCACCAACATACAAATTACCTTACTACCAATAAGTTTTCCCTCTTGACAATAAGGAAAATTTATTACTACAATTTGTAGTAGGCAACTGATAGAAAGGAGGTGTGTTATGGCAGAAAATAAAAAAACCGCAGATTCACAAGATGTAAAACAACCTGGTACGGGCGCAATGCATCACGTTCCGCAAGCAACCGATAATACTATAGTTTTGCATATTCCTAAACCGAATATGCAGGTTGTAATTCTTGGTTTAGTAGCGTTTATTACCCTGTTCCAAACATTCCAACTGGTTCGTATCAGCGCAAACTCAGCTACTGCGCCGGTTAAGACGGCACCAACAGCTGCAACTACTACCAATACCGGTAGCGGAACTGATGTTCCGCAATCAATGGTTGGAGGATGCTAAAGTTTCAAGCACGCTGTTTATATGCTATGAACAAGAAAAATGTTCTAACTAGTATAGATAGAGAAGTGGTTGCTAAAGAAAAGGAGTTGAAAGTTCCTTGGCCAAAAATATTCTTAACTATTGCTCTTGTAGCAACTATTGCCGGAGCGCTTTTTTCTACAAAAATACTTGCAATTATTAATAAAAACATTGCAGTTGCAAAGGAAGCTGCGAAACCTGTTACTGTTAAAATCACCAAAATTATTACTCCAAATTGCAATGACTGTTTTAATCTGGATGATGCCCTAGCTACTTTTAAAAAACAAAACGTATCTGTGGGTGAGGAAAAAACAGTAGTGCTTGACTCATCTGAAGGTCAATCGCTTATTAAACAATTTGGAATAGAGCGAGCACCAACATACATTGCAACGGGCGAGGTAACTAAAAAAAATCTTGAAGGATTTATAAAGAGCAATGGGGATATTAAAAATGATACGTTTGTTTTTACCAAGGTGACACCTATTTTTATTGATCCTGAAACCGGAAAAGAAATGGGGAAAGTGACGGCAACAGTTATTACAGACCCGTCTTGTTCACAATGCACTGATCCTAAATTGACAGTTGAAGCATATAAAAAAGTCGGTATAAAGATAACTGAAGAAAATGAATTACCCTGGTTTTCAGCACAAGCCCAGGCTTTGATTGACCAATATAAAATTACCAAAATTCCCACCTTTATCCTCTCTTCAGAGGTAGATTATTACGAGAATGTTAAAAGCAAATGGACAGGAATAGGAACGGTTGAGCAAGATGGAATGTATGTGGCTCGAAATCTTCTTTTGCCTTATAGAGACTTAGTAAAAGGGCAAATTTTAGGACTTGTGGATATGGTTTATCTTACTGATTCAACCTGCCCTGACTGTTATGATCCAATCAAGGTACAAAAACCTATTGTAACACAAGGGTACGGAGTGGGGCTTTCTTCTGAGCGAACTGTTGATGTTAACTCTGCTGAAGGAAAACGTTTAACTTCTTCTTATAAGATTATTAACATACCAACCATTCTTCTTTCTTCCGATGCGGACCAATATGTCAACTTGAAAAATGTCTGGAAAAGTGTTGGCACAGTTGAAACTGATGGATGGTATGTATTCCGAGAAATGGCTCGGTTAGGAAATATTACGTATAAAGATTTAGCAACTGGAAAAACTAATCAATAATATGAATCACGTAGTGCCCGCGTTAGGTATTATTTTTCAACAGTCTTTCTATAGAAACATCGCTTTGGTTACATTTTTGGTGGTTGCTTACCTTTCTTATTGGCTTATTAATCAAACGACTACCATCCCCATTTTTTTAGAAATGATGCAAACAGGAGAATTTGGGAAGTTTTCTCTTCTATATGGGATTACTTATATTATTGCGACATTTTTGATAACAGTGCTGTCTGGAATAAGCATAGCTGTAATGGTTTGGTTGTATTCTCATTCCAAGTTAGGTAAAGGAAAAACTGTAGGAGCAAATGCCGGAGGACTGATCGCGGCGGCGTTTGGCATGGGTTGTCCTGTTTGCGGAACGTTCTTGCTTTCAGCGACTGGTATTGCGGGAGGCTTAACAATTTTTCCTCTGCAAGGCTTGGAGCTGAAATTTTTAAGCATCGCCCTCTTAATGGGCTCAACGCTTTACGCGCTTTCAAAAGTCAAGACAGCGGTTCATTGTACGGATTGCGCGGACATAACGCATGGGAGCCTTGAAGTGAAAAAGTCCACGGGAAAGAGGTTGATTGTTCTGCCTTTGGAGAAGTTTGCTTTAGCTTCCCTCATCGTCGCGTTTAGCGTTAACCAATTTTTGATAACCCAGACCGCGGCACAAATGGGACTTGCAACGGGGAAACTCGCACAGCTACTTGGAATACAATCCGCCAACGCTAAAAAAATTATTGCTCCTAAGATGAATCCCGATGGACGAACCACCTCTTTGGTTGAACAGCCTACTATAACAGAAGTGCTCGCAAATCCAAGAACGGGAGATGCATTAGCCGATGCAAGAGTTGTAATGATTGCAACAGGCAAACCATTTTATGCGCCTGACGATATCTCTTTTGATGATCCAATCAATGCTCAGAAAAAATGGGGTGCGTATGAAAAATCTATCTCCTTGAGTGCGGATTTGGAACAACGGTATCAGTGGTTTATAAGTAACATGGTTTGCAGTTATTGTTGCGGGGGACCTACCAGCGTTACCACCATCAATCGCTGCGGTTGCGCTCATGCGAAGGCTGCCAGAGGATTCTTTAAGTTTATGCTCCAAAATTATTCAGATACGTATTCCAATGACCAATTACTGGGCGAAGGGCACCGATGGTATGCGATTTGGTATCCAAAAGGCATGCTTGAAGATTATCTGCTTGCCACAGGAAATGAACAGGCTCTTACTCATCAGACCCACGGGGGGGCAGGAACTGACGGAAGGCACGGATTATGACAGATGAACAAGAACTTGAACCAGGATGGGAGTTTATACTACCAGAGTGGATAGCAAAACCCTATAATTGGTTACTGGCTATTTTGGTTGTAGTTGCTCTCATACTGTCGATTATGCTATTTAATAAAATGCAAGCCGCAAAATCTAATCAAACCGGAGCGCAATTCTTACCACAAGTAACAAATCCTAAATGAGAACGGCAAAAGCACTCATCCTTAAGACCTTCGGTTCTGAGACCACTCAGGTTCGAAGAAGTCGAATGTTTGTACTCGGCGGTACGGCCTCGGGTGTGGTTGGCGGCATCGGAAGCTTGCACAACGTATGTCACTCACTATGCGTAACTGCTGTATCGATCTTGGCCATCTTTGGCATCACCACACAGATTTTGCCCCTGATGTTTCTTCAGGTATATCAAATGTATTTTTGGACGGCTGCTTTAGTTTTTACACTGCTTTCGGCTTATTTTTATTTGAGACAAAGACATCCCATGACAAGGGATAGAAACCTATTACTGATTAACACAGGCCTTCTTATTTTTGGCTTACCATTTTCTCAAATAGCTGATTATATGGACTTTTTTCGCTTTATCGGCGGGAGTTTAACATTGGCTGGATTATTTTTATTAGTCCTTGGTAAGAAATTTAAAACTGTTTATCGTCCAGGCTTACAATCAGCTAATTTGGGGCGTGTTCAAACAGCAATCGATTATCCAACTTTTCGATTACCTAAGCTTACAGCGCAATCATTGTTATTTATTATTGTTATTGGTGGGTTTTTAACTAATCAATATCTTATGTATCGTATGAGGATTATGAACAATATAAACTCTGCTGCGGTTTCAACTACCACCTCAGCCATGAAACCTCTATCTAAAATAAAACTTACCCCCTTTGATATAGCTTTGGCCAAAGAGCGGATGGATCAAAACAACGACGGTATTTGTGATACTTGTGGTATGCCGATACAACAGTGTATTGATACAGGACAAATTGATTGCAATATGGGCAACAATAAAGAAGCAATAGGCATCTTAGACTCACAACATATACATGCAAATATAAAAGTGTATGTAAACGGTAACGCATTAGATTTTGCAAAGTCTGAGTATTATATGAAGAGCTCATTTATACATGTTGAGGATAATCAAAATAAAGAAAACGCAAGTAGCGTATTGCATATGCATGCCAAAAATGTTCCCCTTTGGTTATTCTTTAGAAGCCTTGGTATGAAGTTGGAGAAAGATAGTTTAACCTTAGTTGACGGACAAGTTCTTACGACTGAAAATGGTAACAGTTTAAAATTTTATCTTGACGGGAAAAAAGTTGACGGGTTAAGGGATTATGTTTTTCAACCGCTTGATAAATTACTGATAAGCTACGGCCCCAAAGATGATCCGAACTTGCAAACACAAATTAATTCTGTTACAAATTATGCGAAGGATCATCAAAAATAAATGACATCAGAACAGAAAGTGATTGGCGGTATTGGACTTTTGACAGTGGTTATTTTAGTGGGAGGAGTATGGTTTTTAACAACACAGGGCGCAAAAGAGCAGGAAAAATTGAGTAAAGGATTGTTAGGGGAAAAAATTGCTGATATGGGTGCACCGCATGTAGCAAGGGGACAAACGCATCCTGCTTACAATTCAAACCCCCCGACATCCGGATGGCATTGGGGAGATGGAACAGCCGGGCCTGGAATTAAAGACCAGCCAGTTCCTGATGAATTAGTACTTCACAGCATGGAACATGGGGCAGCAGTCCTATGGTACAAAGATGGCTTACCACAGGCTGATGTAGAGAGATTGAAAAAAGTTTTTAATGATGCATCTGGAAAGAAAATTATGTTGCTTCGTAAAGACCTTGATGTACCTGTAGCGTTGACTTCCTGGAATTATCTTTTAAAGCTTAAAAGTATTGATGAGGGACAAATTAAAACATTTATTGAAACAAATAATGACCGAGCACCGGAAAAAGCACCCATATAAAAATGGACCCACATTCTGACAAACGGGGTATTGTGGTGCGGGGTAAAGTTAAGTATACTTTAAGTAAAGGGGGGTGAGAAAAACGGAAGTTGGAAAAGTCATCCACTATTACGATAAAATAGGAGTTGCTATAGTAAGGCTTTCAAAGAGCCTTACGGTTGGAGGGAAAGTAAAATTTGAAAAGGGAGACTATTCGTTTGAGCAAATCATTGAATCCATGCAACTTGATCATAAACCTATTTCTGAAGGAAAAAGTAAGGAAGAAGTTGCTATAAAAGTGGATCAAGCTGCAAAAGAAGGAACGATTGTCTCTCTTGTTTAACGCTCCTATACTCTCTTTTCTTCTTACTGGCTGGCGGTTTATCAAAAATGCCGAATAGCTTTTTGTGTTCGAGTTTCCACTTGTCATGTGGGAAAGTGAATGCAAACGTAGATTTTGGGGACGGTCCTGAGACAGATTGCTATAACAGTCCAGAAACGAAATACTTTATTTAAAGGACAACTTCTATAATACTTTCCTACTCTCAATCTCAATAGCGCCTCATCGTAAATTAAGACTATGCTTTTTTTAGACTGCTAGGACGGTCTACCTGAGGACCGTCCCCAAAATCTATTTTTGTGAAAGAAATCTTACAATCTCTGAATAAAAAATTTCTGGATACTCCAAGTGTACAAAGTGAGTAGCATTTGGAACTTCAACTAATTGAGATCCTTCAATTACTTCATGGAGTCTGCGTCCCATATGTGGAGAGACAAAACAGTCACTCTTTCCAGCAATAATCAACGTTGGTACTGTAATTTTTTCTAAATATTTTTGTAGATTTGGAAAAGGTTGAGTATAAATATCAAGGACACGACGTGATCGTTTTCGCTCGATAATAATATTATTTTTATATACTTTAGGTTTAAAAAGAATTGTGTGTAGTCTATACAAAAGATTTGGAAATAAATACTTACCCCACTGGGTAATAAAATTTTTAAAAAAGAGTATTTTGATTGATCGCTGAGGTAACCCACCGTTGCTATATAAAACAAGTTTTTTTATGGGATACTCTGCAGCATACACAGTTGCTATCCGCCCACCGAAGGAATGACCAATTATAATAGGAGCTGAAATATGTAATGTAGAAACAAATTCATGTACAAATCCTGCGTATTCTTTTATGCTCCATATCCCTGGCGGTTCTTGGCTCAAACCAAAACCAGGTAAATCTAGAACGAAAAGATGATATTCTTTTGAGAATCTACTAATAACATTCTGCCAAAAAGCGTGTGATTGCCCCCACCCATGAAGCAAGAGGATGGTATTTTTTCCCCGCCCAAACTCTTGATAAAATATGTCTAAATTATTTATTTGTTTTTTCATTATGCCAACTAATATTGCTTTTGAAAATAAGTTGATCTCATTTTATTTGTATTTACTAATTAAAGCATAATTTCAATCTCCACCTCCGATGTGTTTTACGTTTACACATCGGGATATTTGTATTATGTTGTGGTCATGCCTTATCGCAGTATCCGTGGAGGTTAGGGGGTTTTTACTAATTCTTTGTCCTGGATAACCATATTTTTCATTTCTTTCACTTGTAGCCTGAGAACGGAGCAGACGCTGTCTTTGTTTTAAGTCTTCGGAAAAACCAATATAGATAAAGTTTTTAAGAGAATTATAAAGAATGTAAATGTAATAAAATTTCACAATTTGCACAGATACCAGTTGGTGTCTGGCTACGTCGGGTACCATACGGTACCCGGCTGCGGTAGATTCTTTCCTTGGCGGAGCAAGGTGCAGAATTGTACCTTGCTGCCGAGCTTGGATTCGAACCAAAACCTGCCTGCCGGCAGGCAGGTAAACAGATCCCCGCCTGCAAGGGCCTGAGCTGGGAGACCAGGATTCGAACCTGAATAAACAGATCCAAAGTCTGTTGTCCTACCATTAGACGATCTCCCAGCACAAGTCCCAGCGATGGCGGGCAGGCAAAGTCCCCTGTCCTATCGTTAGACGACTCGGCAATGTGGCTAAATAATAAACCTCTTGACAAACTAAATTATATCATACTATATTCAAGGAAACGACAAAAAGGAGGTGAGTGGAATGATTTGTCCCAATTGCGGAGATTCATCTTGCAACGGCTGTTGACATATATCAGGGAACTCTTTTGTAGGGTCCGATAAGTTCTCCGTAGGAAAGGGTGCAGTTTTTTAGTGCTTCTTCTACCTTGCATTGGACTATTTGTCAAGCGTAGCCTAGTTTGATACAATTTGTGTGTCGAAAAAATAAGCCCAGGTGCTGGAATTGGCAGACAGGCTAGCTTCAGGAGCTAGTGCTCCTAAAGAGCGTGGGAGTTCGAGTCTCCCCCTGGGCACTTCGCTGACGCTCAGTGGCAGCACCAATCCTGTTCAGTGTGGTAAAATAGATTTCCATGCGGACGTGGCGGAACCCGGTATACGCGTATGCTTGAGGTGCATATGACCGCAAGGTCGTGGAGGTTCAACTCCTCTCGTCCGCACCAGAATAATGGACTCGTAGCTCAGTTGGTTAGAGCGCCTCGTTTACACCGAGGAGGCCAGAAGTTCGAATCTTCTCGGGTCCACAAAATTGTATCTGTTTCTTTTAGATGACCAACGCACACGCCTTATACCAAGAGTATGGAGAGTATAACATTTTATACAACCAGCTTAATATGGCGTCTTCCTCTATTGAATACTCTTGGAGAAAAACAAAAAAACTCCTCCAAGATGAGGCAACACGAATTATCACCTCTTTTGAAACATCACGCATAAAAACCTCTCTGTCCGTTTGCGACGTTGGATGCGGAAACGGAGCTCTTCTTATTCGAATAGCAGAACTTACCCGCAGCAGTACGCAAAAGATTGTCTATGAGGGATTTGATCTTTCAAAACCATTTATATCCTACGGAACAAAAGCAACTCAATATAAACAATTAACAAATGTGTCATTCCATGCTCTAGATATAGAAAAAGAGAACTTGCCTGCCTTGTATGACCTTATTATTTGCTCGGAGGCATTAGAACACTTACGCAATCCTAAAAAAGTGTTAAAAAAACTATATCGTCAATTGAATACGGGGGGGGTATCTTCTTCTTTCCACGCCAAACGCTAAAAACATAGCAAAATATCCCTTTTTCTTCCTTAAGAAAATTATAAGTAAAAAGAATACTCAAGAGATGGGAAAATTCTTAACCCAAAAAGAAGAGATACATAAACTCGCAGAGTTGGAGCAACATCTCTATGTATTTTCTCACACAGAATTAAAAAGGTTTCTCCAATCCATTGGATTTGATGTATATAAAACGCCCCGCAGTTCAATACTGTTTGGAGGTCCTTTTTTGGATAACCATGCCTTTTTACTCTCCGCAATTATCTTTGTTGATTCCCTCTTAGACATTTTTCCACTTCCTCAAATTGGGTGGGATACCATTATTTTTGCGCAAAAATCTGCATCGTAGTATAATAACACTTGCTCTGCCGAAGTTGCCAACGTGGTCAAGGCGCCGCTCTGAAGAAGCGGTTATCGGTGTTCGATTCACCGCTTCGGCACCTCACCCCGCTTTGCGGGGTTCGGTACCAACCAATCGTTCTGTACTGCAGAACTCAAGGTTGGCACGCACATTATTTATGCCCTACTACGTTTATATAGTTAGATGTAGGGATAACTCACTTTACACAGGAGTTGCCTTAAACATTAATAACAGAATTAAACAGCATAATTTTGGATACCGAGGAGCTAAATCGCTAAGAGGTAAGACTCCAGTTATATTAGTTTATACGGAATCGTATAATTCTAAAAGCGAAGCATTGAAAAGAGAAAGAGAAATAAAAGAATGGCGGAAAGAGAAAAAGGAACAGCTTATTAAAAATGTAAAGGTGTGATAAAATACATTTGCGCTGAAGCCACGAAGTGGCTGAAGCGGGAGTAATTCATCGGTAGAATGCTTCCTTGCCAAGGAAG
>Ga0154988_125_pt1 | contig 32537 bp, 29 predicted proteins | sample RifCSPhighO2_01_FD_105956 | JGI IMG/M metagenome (GOLD analysis project Ga0154988, IMG submission 105956) | Candidatus Levybacteria bacterium RIFCSPHIGHO2_01_FULL_42_15 | reverse complement strand
CGGAAACTCCTTCTTAAAATCCTGTGAGAAGGTTGAGTTTTTAACATCGCCATCCAATGCGTAAATAAGAGGATTTTTATCTGCGATTTGAGATAAAACTTCTCCGTAAACTTCACGCGTTGCTATTTCTTCTCCGAGTTTATAATGAAAGCGCGAGGGAGGGGTGGTGCTAGCGGGTGACCCCGCTGAGCGGGGCAGGCGCGAGGGATGGGTGGCAGTCGTGGAAGGGCTCCCGACCCCACTCCGCTTCGCTTCGAGGGGCAAGGCAGCGCTGGCGGGCCTGCCCGCCGAAGCTTTAGCGAAGACGGGAGGGAAACGACTGACAGGACCCCGAAGTAAAGTGGCAGGACCCGCGATAGATTCTGAACTGACAGGACCCCGAATCAGAGTGGCAGAACTCGCAAGGACGAATCGCAATTTTTCATCCACCTCTCCCAACTCCTCTAGCGCCTTGACAAGCTCCTCTTGTTTTAATGCTTTTCCATGCCATCCTTCTTTATCCTCCAAAAACGGCACGCCTTTTCCTTTTTTGGTTTTTGCAACAATTGCGAATGGTTTTTTCGATTTGTTGGCAATCGCAAGAGAAAACGCCCGTTCTATTTCCTCAACGTTATGTCCGTCAATTGCAACAACTTCCCATCCAAAAGAGGAAATTCTCTGAACATGTTCCTCGATTCGATGCCCAAACATGGTTTCTTGACTCTGGCCTAATCTGTTTACGTCGATCATTGCGATAAGATTATCCAACGCATAGTACGCAGCAAAATTACATGTTTCCCAGATACTCCCTTCTGCCATTTCTCCGTCCCCCAACAACACAAATGTTTTGTAAGGAAGAATTTGTTTTTTCGCAAAAAGAGCCATCCCCGCGCCAACGGAGAGTCCCTGACCAAGAGAGCCCGTTGCCGCCTCGGCGTAGCGAAATTCCGGTGTTGGATGCCCTTCCAGAGGACTTGAGATCGTACGAAGTGTTGTAAGATCTTCCACAGGAAAAGCTCCACTTAGCGCATATGCTGCGTACAAAAGAGGAGCTACGTGCCCTTTGGAAAGAATGAATCTATCATTGTTGGCATCATCAGGACTTGCAATATCGTAGCGGAAAAAGCGGTCAAAAAGAACCGCGACAAGATCCGCGCAAGACATACAAGAGGTAGGATGCCCTGATCCTGCCGCGGAGGTTGTAACAAGACAAAGTTTACGAAGAAGTGCTGCTTTCTTTGTGTATTCTCTCACTTTGACTATTGTAGAGCTGATTGCAAACTAAAAGCAACTGTTGATATACTGTAGCTGATGAACTTAAAAAATCTCCAGGAGAAAGCTAGGATTCTTAATGAACAAACAAATCCTCGATATAAGTTGTATACGCCTGCCGAAAAAGAAATTTTGACAAAAACAGTAAAATTAAATGAAGAAGTAGGAGAGCTGTGTAATGACATTTTGGGGATTCTCAAACTCCAAAGAAGAGCCAAGCTTGAGCACTTTGACAAAAGAAACATGTATCAAGAGTTTGCAGATGTGATTCTTACCACACTACAGCTTGCAACCGTTGCGGGAGTTGATATTGAAAGAGCAATTTCGGATAAGCTAAAAACAATTGGTGAGCGCAATAAAAAAGAAAAGCGATAAGGACGTGATTGATCTTAAGAACGCCCTCTTGCCTCTTTTATATCCCGATGCAGTTCTTTTTTAAGCTCTTGCGCGGTCTTTTTAATTTTTTCCTCAATATTTTCAATCTTATTTTTTAAGAATTCCCATGTTGTATCGTGATCATCGTGCGCAATATGGAGCAAAAACGTTTTTTTATCTTCTTCCGGAAGTTCTGATAAAATCGCATCCAGAATGACGTGGTGAAGATTGGATTCAACCAACGCGATGAGATCTAACCGCTCCTGTCGACTAAGATGCATATCTCCGAGTTCAAGACTTAATACAGACGTTTCGATAAGATGACTATAAAAATGCTTACCCATGCTATTATTGTACCTCAATCGGACCTAACGGTATACTATCCTGTGGATCATCTATAAAGAAATAGAGTACGGATCCCTTCTGGGAGCCGTCATAACGCTCCAGATAGCCCATTACCTCCGGAGATCCTCCTAGGTGTTTCCCTGTCCATTGCGCAGGACCCGCATCGGCAACTGCCGCAACGATCGCTTTTCCGTTTTGAGGATTCACCACCAACATCTTTCTATATTTAAAAAAATCTCGGTATTCTGCTACATGCTCATTATACCCTGGAGCCAAAAACGTTTGGACGGCAATATAGTACCTTTCTCTCTCTTTATCTTGTTGGGTAAGAACTCCATAGGACGGGGCAAAATACCCCCATGCGCCAAGCCCGGGCGCTATGCCGTATTTTCCGTAGAGACGAGCTTGCTCCTCGCTGTCAAAATGGATAGGTATCCCATCTCCCGGAAACCGCGCTAGGTGTTGTTCTTGCCCAATATACCCATAGCTTCTGTTCAAGCGTATCCCTTTCAGTTGCGTTATCACCCGAAACCCAAACTCTCTTGATAAGACCTCTCCAACTTCTTGTTCTTCCGCATCAGTCAAGGGCCGAACATCCTGAGGAACCTTGTTTTTAAGAGATAGCATAAGGCGGATTTTTGTATCAAGCTCTTGCGCAATGCTTTGAGCGGGAATCCCAAGGCGAGGGGTAGGAAGAGAAAAGTGCGAAGGCGCGGCAAGAAGCAGGAGCCCTAATGACCCGGCAACGAGCTTTTCTTTAGGAATTTTTGAGGAAGCCCACTGTAGCGATTCTTTGTGCTTACGCCAGAGTGCTTCCTTAAGAGTACGGTGCCGTGAAGTCCATTTTTTATGAAGACGGGTAAAATGCCTGGACGTACTATACATCTTCTTGATAATAGCGATATTTCCTTTTTGCTGTCAAATCTAAAACTTTTAATAAGTTTCTCTGGGAGATGATTTATCTTTTTGCTTTGCCCGAATTAATGAGAAAAAGAAGAAGGACTAAGAGTCCCATGCAGATGGTAGTAAGCACTATGAAAAGATTAAATGATTGGGAAATAAAAATTTGCTGTTGATATTCTTTAAAGAGAAGAAACAGAGAAAATGCAATCAAAACAATAAGAAGCGAAAGGACTGAACGAGCGGAATCCATATGAGGTTTTCCATGAGAAACCTTTCTTGAGTTTTTGTGCTTTTTCATGATTCCCTTTGAATGGGGTTAGCGAGTTACTGAAATCGTTTCGCTATTTTCCGCACTTGGAGCAGCAACAGTTACCCTGTTATTTGCATCTTTAACAACTGTGTATCCTGCGCTATACGAAGTACAAGTCGTTATAGCTACCCCATTATTCACTGCTGGGTCTGCGGGGAGAGCAGAAATATAAGTAGGCATCAAGGCTGAACAAACATTAGCTCCTCCTGTACCATCGGTGATAGTTGCTGCTGTGGCTGGAATGCCTGATGGCAAATTTCCTTTGTTATCGGCCGCATAAGCTCCTATTGCATTAAGAATTGCCGTGGTATCACTTCTTCTCTTGGTATTATTTGCTTGCCCGAATTGCCTTGCAGGATTAATAGCAATTAAAACAATTGAAAGAAGTATTGCTAAAATTCCAATAACAACTAAAAGTTCAATAAGAGTAAACCCACGTTGTTTTTTTACAGAAGTTGGGCAGTTCATGTATATATATTACCGTAACACATAAAAAATCCTCTTGTCAATAGCCATTTTTGTGCTTAAAATACCTTATAGCTTTTCATTGCCTTAGATTTGAAGGCACATTACCAATAAGAAGCACCATGAGAATCGCAAGTAAAATAAAAAAGACGCCCCCAAGAAATATTAATCGTTTCTTCTCTGTTTTTTTCTTACCAGTAGTCTTATACATCTCCGTATTCTCTGTTTTTAAAAGTGAATATTGTTTTAAATAATCCGCGTTACTCAAGAGAACACTCAAATCAAGATTATTTGCAAGTTCACTAACCACCTCATGGGCAATCGATTCTGGAACAAATGCAATAACTTGAAACTGCAATTTTCCTAAAATTGATAAAATTTCGTCACACAACTTCTTATTTATCGCAACTACCTTTTCTTTTTTATTCAGTTTATATATATTACTCACGATTTCATCAAAAGGTACTGTATCAATAAATTCCTTAATATCTTTATCAACATCAATAGAAGAAAGGGTGTCGGGAAATTCTTTTTCAAAAGTGAGTCCTGTTGACAATAGAATCAGTATATGTGAAGGGGTAACTTGATGTTGTTGAAAAAATTCCCAGAAAAGCTTAGAAAAATTTTCTAAATCTACAATCTCTTGATCACTTACCACATCCGGCGGGAACTTAAGAAGAAGATAATTGGTAATATTGCTTCCATATAGATATGCTTGTGTTGGCTCAATATACAGTACTGCTACTGTTTTTTTTCCTTCTTGCATTTTTATATCTCCTTCCACGAAGAAATTACTAGGACATTGTTATTATACACTGTTTGAGCTTGTATTTTCCTTATTGAGTTATTTGTTGTTGCCGTTGCAGTAATTACTCCGTTAACAACTTGAACGACTACTGTTGCACCTCCAACAGAAAGTGTCTCTCCAGAGTAACTGGGGCTGCGAATAAGACGAAGCAGGGCATTTTCTATGCCACTTTCTGCTGCTTCGTATACTATTTCTCCTTGTTCTACTTCGCTTCCTGCTGTCGCATTTACCAAAAGAATAATTGTGGCAGCAAATGTAACAGTAATGCCAATTACCATAAAAAATAACATAGTTACTAAAGCTTGTCCTCTTTGCTTCATATTGTTCTACCTCAATCCTACGGTAGTTTGAAATACCTGCGATTCTGTTCCACCCTGTTTTACTGTTCTACTCCTAAGAGTAAATGCAACCTGAACGGTATCTTTCCCCGCAGGATTCCCTAAACGGGTAAAACGAAGGTTAGAAATCGTAGTATCGATACTTGTAAGTGCGTTAGTTATGTTGGTACTCCCATTAGTCAGATTAAGAATCCCATCCGTAACGCTATAGGTAAGCGTTGTTCCATTTATAGTTACCTGCAATGAGGATGCTTGAGCACCCAAAGAGGATGGGTTTGTTACTGCCTGCGCTTGTGAGATATCATAAGCCAATCTAACCAGCAAAAATCTTCCGTCTTGAGCAACGCTTGCGGTTGCCCCAGACTCAAGCTGAACATCAATAATGGAAGTAAATATTTGAAACAATACAATCAATAGTATCGCAAAAATACCCATGTAAAGAAGCAGTTCTACAATAGTAAAACCGCTTGTCCAGTTTTTTTTCTTCATGGTGAATAGTTAAAATTTATATCGTAAAGAACCGGTGATTGATCCTGATCTGTTGTATCAAGAAATGCTTTATATCGCATGCATCGACCGGGATTTTCAAAACCAATATTATCAACGCTCAACGGGATGGCACTTCCCGTTGCAAATTTAGTATTTGCAGTTCCGTCGGGACCTACAAATGCGTAGGAAACCCCGCTGCAGGAACCCGAAACTGCGTGGGCTATGGCTATTTGAAAAGTAATATCTGTTAAAGATGGTTTCGCAACATTTATAGCAAATCTATTAAAAGCAGCTTCTGAGCTGGCGTCGAATGTTTGCGATTCAAAAGTTCCGGTTAAAGCAAGTTGCTCCCCAGGTCCTCCTTCAATAATTTTAAATTCAGAGGATGCGTCCCCCGTAACAATATAGCTATATGCATCGTTATCCGGCTCTAAAAATGAGGCACTATCAAAAATTCCAGAATCGATCTGTAAACCTCCACATCGTACAAGAGATAATTCATTTGAAATATTTACTACTTGATACTCTTCTCCACCTTGACCAACAACAATAGCTTTATTTCCAGGAACAACCTCAACAGCTTCCGGACTCATGCCATTTGTATAGTAACCAGATCCTATTTTTACAGGACTATTTTTATTTTCTATATTTACAATATGAAACTCTTTTTCATCTGGTGACGTAGCATTAGTAACTATATATGCTCGAGTTCCCGTTTGATTTACAAACACATCCTGAGCTGATTGATTATTTACATCTGCACTTCCCACCTTAACCATATTAGATGGATTGCTGATATCAATAATGTCCAACTGCACATCATTGCTTCCTTTAATAGAGACATATGCATAACTGCCAATAATATATACTGATGTTCCTTCTTTGCTTAATGTTACGCCGTTTGAATCTAAAATAGGACGAGAACCAGATTTACTTGAGAGATCGAAATTGTATAGTTTATTTTTTACCACAACATATCCAACATTATTTGCAACAAAAACACTTTCGCCAAATTCATTACCAGGCGAGTTAAAATAACCATATTCTATTAATGGCAGACTTGATGTCCTAAGAATAATTACTTCTTTGTGATTATTATCAGTTGCAATATAACCGTAATCTGCTTCGCCAAAAATATCATTAGTTTTGTAACCATCAATTGTTCCGTAAATAGAGGCATCTGGAGGGTTAGTATCTGCTATAAAAATGTCAGCAAATGACTCTCCCGATGAATTTTCACCGGTTCCCGCAAAAGCTTCACCAAAAATAGCAACCACTGAGGTAGCCTTGCCACTTTTTGGCAAATCTAGCTGTTCAAGGATCGAAGAACTTGGAGAACACCAATCTCCACCACCCCCAGCACCCAATGTTACTTCTCCTCCGGAAGTATTTGTCACGGTAACTCCACTTTTTGTACCAGCTTGAAAATCCGCTTGAGTAGTCTCCAGATAAACTTTATTTGCATATCGGGTTACATAAAGAGCTGATGAAACGGCGTAGGCAATTGGACTTGTCCATGAAGCAGATATCACAATTTTTTTTGTAGACGGATCGGTTGTACCTCCGCTTGAAACAATTGTTCCATTTACATCTCGAAATACATCACTAATAATAATTTGTCGGATTAACGCACCGTTATTTAATTGCTCTTCCCCCGAGGCAAGTGCCCAACTGGATCCGGATACAATAGGATGGTATGTCCCGTTGACTGCAAGCGTTGTCCAATCTTTTTCCCTGATGCTTCGTAGCGCCTCCTGTGCTTCTTTTAGATATCCTTCTGCTTGTAAACGCTGATTTTGCTGGGCTCGATTCATTCTTGATGAGAAAAACCCGGTAAGCAGTGCCGGCAAAAGAATAGATACTAAAGCAATTGTCACCAAAAGCTCAATCAGTGACTGCCCCCGAATTTGTCTCATTAGCTTCACCATTGCAAACCTCATGAAGATTAATTAATACTTATTATCACTCCATACCGGTTGACGATCATTGTTTTTTGTTCATTCCCCGCGGTATTTTGAATACTAACAGTATTTTGACCGGAAGCAAATCCACTCACTTCTCCACTTTTCTGTAAAAAAATAAGCGTATTGTTTGAAAAAGTAGTAGCAACAGAAAGATTCGGGTCGAGATTTATCGTAAGATTAGCACTATCATTGGGGTTAAATACTGTTCCATGAAAAAGAATATATTTAGTTGCTTGGAAATAAATTCCGTAACTATCTGAGCTGACGCGCCCCTCGGTTGCTCCAGCCATTGCCTTAATTTGCTGGTTTTTTATATCGGCAAGAAGCGTATTTACTATACTTCCCACCGCAGTTGTATGTTGCACTTTGAACAAATTAACGACAACGAATCCAAATAAAACTGCCCCGATTGCTGCTACAAGTAATATCTCAATAAATGTAGCTCCTTTTTGAGAACGAGCTATGCTTCTCACTCCTATCTTCCTCCCACCTGACCAATAATGCCATAGATGGGAGCAAGAATTGAAAGCATCATGCCTCCAACTAAAATCCCAACTACAACAAGAATTAGTGGCTCCAAAACGGTGGTAAGGGTTTTAAGGGTGTTCTCTACTTCATAGTTTAAGTGCTCAGAAATATCTTGCATCGATTTATCAAGCGTCCCTGTTTGTTCGCCCGCCTGAATAATTTTGATCATAATACTAGGAAAAATTTCCCTCTTTACCTTAAATCCCTCAGATAACTCTTTTCCCGCTAAAACCTTTTCTTTCGCAAGAGATATTGACATAGCTATATCATGGCGCATCACCACCCCCTCTGTTAATTCTAAAGCTGACGTAATAGTGATTCCAGAAGTAAGTAATAAATACATACTTCGGGAGAAACGGCTCAAATCAATTTCTTTGACAAGCTTGCAGATCAAAGGCAAACTATAAATAGCCTTAAGTATCCACTCTCTCTGTAGTCTGTATAAAAAAATCATCCCGATTGTAATTCCAGCTACTATGGCTATAACGGGAATCGTATAGGTGAGAAGCAGTTTTGAGAGAAATATCAAAATTTTTGTCGGCAATGGCAATACAATGTTAAGCCGTTCAAACACCGTTGCGATCTTGGGAATAACTACCGTAAGGATAAGAAGCAACACTCCAAAAAAAATAACAACAATAAGCAGCGGATAGGTAATAGCTGATTTAATTTTGTCGGTAAACTCTATTTCTTTTTTCGTTTCCTCTTTCACATCTTTTAGCACTATATCAAGCGTCCCTGCTTCTTCTGATGCGCGAATGATATTTACCGTAACCTTATCAAAAATCTCAGGGAATTTTGATAAAGACGCATAGACTCTTTTTCCTTGGATTAAGTCTTCACGTATTATCTCCAACATCTTTTTTGTATTCTCCTTTGATTCCTCTAAAAGTGAATCAATTGCTTCAAGTATGGGAATTCCCGCATTAATCATTGTGGAAAGATTACTAATAAAGCTTAATTTATCGCTGCTGGAAAGAGTAAGTCGTTTTGTGTTCATTTTATAGCATCTCCACTTTAGTTACACGAAGTACTTCTTCTATGGTTGTTATGCCCTTTGTCACTTTTTCCAGTCCATCGTTAACCATCGTTGTCATTCCCAGGGCCACTGCTTCTTTAGTAATTACATCCGAGTCATTCTTCTCCACGATGAGCTTTTTTATCTTCTCGGACATTTCTAATACCTCAAATATACCCACTCTTCCCTGATATCCTGTAAAGTGGCAAGCTTTACACCCTTTTCCTTCATGCGCCTGAATATTTTCCTGCTCTCCGAAGTGTTTTTGAAGAATTTCTGGAGGAATATTTTTGAGAATATTAGCCCGATTAATAGATGACGGAACCTTGCAATATTCACAGATTTTCCTGACTAAGCGCTGCGCAATAATCACATTAACCGTTGAGGCAACTAAAAATGGTTCAACTTTCATATCAATAAACCGAGGAAGCGCCGTTGCTGCATCGTTTGTATGGAGCGTTGATACAACCAAATGCCCGGTGAGCGCTGCATTAACAGCTATTCCGGCTGTTTCGTTATCTCTAATTTCTCCAACAAAAATAACATTTGGATCCTGTCGCAATATACTTCTTAGTCCATTAGCGAAAGTGAGGTTGGTTTTTTGATTTACCTGGATTTGATTAACCCCTTTAATACGGTACTCAACTGGATCTTCTATTGTAGTGATATTTTTTTCCCGTGTATTGAGAATTTTTAGAATTGCATAGATGGAAGTCGTTTTTCCCGATCCCGTCGGACCGGTTGAAAGAATCATGCCATATGTTTTATTAATGGCACTGTTTGCTTTTTGTAAATCTTTTTGATTCATTCCCAAATCCAAAAACGAAAATTGTCGAAATCGAGAAGAAAGAAGCCGAAGAACAATTTTTTCTCCTTCGATAATAGGGATAATCGAAACACGCAAGTCAAGATTTTCATCATCAACAATTATGCGTATTTTTCCATCTTGAGCGCTTAAGTGTTCATCTGTACGAAGACGGGACAACACTTTAACTCTGGCAACAATCCTATCATGGAATTTTTTATCTAAATACAAAACATCGTGCAAAATACCATCTATTCGGAAACGAATCAGCAAATTATCTTCTTCCGGCTCAATGTGGATATCCGATGCTTTATCCCGATATGCATAGGTAATCAGTAAATCAACAATTTTTACAATTGGTGCATCATCTGCAAGCGTAGTCGAAGTAATTTCTTGCTGGAGTAACTCATCGAATGTCTGTTTCAAATCTTTCCGATACATCTGAAGCGCATTTTCAATATCCCGTTCGGTGGCAAAGTAGGGCATAACTTTTTGCCATGTTTTCTTGCCAACCATTTCTTGAATCATGCTTTGTGAGGGATTTGCCATAGCAAGTTTTATTCCATCGTTTTCTTTTGCAAACGAGATTACCTTATATTTTCGAGCTATTCTTTCCGGAACGATACGAAAGACTGTTTCAGGAATAGTCACTTTAGAAAGAACAGCAAACGGTAGCTTGAGGAGATCTGCAATAAGACGACCAAGTTGCTCATCAGAGACCGCGTCTTTTTCAATGGCTGCTTCTTGAAGTGAAATTCGCGAATTGGCCGCAAACACAAGAAGATCTTCAAGGGCTTTTTCTGTCACAAGACCAGATTGCAAAAGGAGAGTTTTTACTTGATCATCGGGCAGAATCATATATTATATATAGTACCACAGTTTTAAAACACATGGTCAGAACCCTAACGCTGATAAATTTGAACAAAAACTATGCGCCTGAAGCTAAGAGGTGATTTATATAGAGCACTTAGGGAATATTCTGACAATGATACTTTGTTCTTCGACTTCGCTTAGGACTGCACGATGTCAATTAGGATAGTGGCATCGCTTGTATTTCTTACCACTACCACATGGACAGGGGTCGTTGCGGCCGGTTTTTGTATTTTTTACCGGCTGCTGTTGAGAAACAGACGAATTATCTCGTCCTGCCGGTTTCGTAATCATGGTTTTGGGAGCTTCTGCGTGGGGCGGTTTTTGCATGTGGAATTTATAAATTCTATGAACAATAGTGTCATCTATTCCCTGAATTAACATCTCAAACATTGCAAACGCTTCGTTTTTGTATTCAACAAGCGGCATTCTTTGACCATACGCCCGCAACCCAATCCCAAGACGCAGATTTTCCAGCGCATCCAAGTGATCCATCCATAACATATCAATTGCGGAAAGCATTGCAAATCGCTCCAACTCCCGCATTGCCTCCTGCCCGAATTCTTTTTCTCTTTGGTTATAAATATCCAAGGCTATTTTTTGCAAGAATTCTTTTTTTTGCTCAAAGTCAGCCATCTGTTCAAGTTGTTTTATCAAATGATTTCTGGATAGATCATCAAATGGAATAATCACAGAAAAATCTTGAGCGATCTTCTCGTTTGTTGAGAAAGAGATATCGTGTATTGCTTCTGAAGCTATTGAAACAATTTTTGATATTGTATCTTGTATTTTTCCAATAATTTCTTCTTTCAAGTGTTCTTTCTTTTCTTCAAATCCCTCAATAAGCTCGCGTCTTCTCTTGTAAATAATCTCCCGCTGTTTGCTTGAAACATCATCATACTCAACCAAATGCTTTCGTGTGTCAAAATGAAACCCCTCAACCTTTACTTGCGCCTGCTCTATGGCGCGGGAAACCAACGCATGCTCAAGAGGAACATCTTCCGGCATATTAAAACGGGTCATAAGATTTGATATAGTCTCTCCCCCAAAAAGCCGCATAATATCATCCTCAAGCGATACAAAAAAACGCGACATTCCCGGATCTCCTTGCCTGCCGGATCTCCCGCGCAGCTGGTTATCGATTCTTCTGGATTCGTGCCGCTCTGTTCCTATGACAAAAAGGCCGCCCAAATCAACCACTTCGTTATGTCCCTTTTCCCATTCCTCCCACTTACGTGTTCCGCGCATCTCCCGCCCGTCCTCATATTTTGGACTGTCTCCTCCCAGCACAATATCAACACCTCGTCCCGCCATATTGGTTGCAACCGTTACCGCTCCTTTTTCTCCCGCCTGGGCGATAATGGATGCCTCTTTCTCATGATTTTTAGCGTTAAGGATCTGATGCGCTACTCCCCGCCTTTTTAAGAAATTGGCGATAGTCTCGTTTTTTTCAATAGAGGTTGTGCCAACAAGAACCGGCTGTCCTTTTTTACTTGCTTCTTCAATTGCGCCTACCACGGCGGAGAATTTTGCTCGCGTTGTTTTATACACAAAATCCGGATGATCAACGCGCACCATATTCCGATGGGTAGGAATGGCCACTACGTCACGTTTATAAATTTTGTGGAACTCCTCTGCTTCTGTTACCGCGGTTCCTGTCATGCCTCCCAGCTTTTCATACATGCGGAAATAGTTCTGAAGAGATACCGTCGCGAGCGTTTTTGACTCTCTCTGAATTGATACGCTTTCCTTGGCCTCCAAAGCTTGATGCAATCCTTCGGAGAGCCTTCTTCCCATCATAAGACGCCCCGTAAACTCGTCTACCAAAATTACCTGATTGTCCTTAACAATATAATCCCGTTCTTTTTGAAACAGCGTCCTTGCTTTAAGCGCCGCTTCCAAATGATACACCGTATCAAAGTCATTCTCGTAAATGTTGGGGATGCCAAACAATTTTTCTATTTTTACAATTCCGTGATCCGTAAGATGGGCAGTCCGCATTTTTTCATCAATTTTGTAGTCGGTATCTGAACTTAATTTTTCTACAAGCTTTGCGTATTGATAGTACTTTTCCGATGGCTCTTCTTGAGGGGCAGAGATGATATGAGGAGTTCGCGCCTCATCAATAAGGACAGAGTCAACCTCATCAACAATCGCAAAAAAATGTCCCCGTTGGACAATTTGGGACACGTCGGATGCCATGTTGTCGCGAAGATAATCAAACCCGAATTCCGAATTGATCCCATACACCACATCTTTCTGATACGCTTCTTTTCGTGAAATGGGGCGAAGATGCGCGAGGCGAAAATCAAACGGATTAGGATCGGTGTAGTCCGGATCAAACACAAACTGCTGTTCATTGATAATAGAAGCAATAGATATCCCAAGAAAATAAAACACCGGTCCCATCCATCCCGCATCACGGCGAGCCAAATAATCGTTTACGGTAACTAAGTGAACGCTTTTTCCGCTAAGGCTATTGAGGTATAAAGCGCAGACCGCAGAAAGCGTTTTTCCCTCTCCTGTTTTTTGTTCCGCTATTTTACCTTCTGACAAAACGGTTGCCGCCATAAGCTGCACGTCGAAGGGTCTTTGGCCAATGGTTCTTAGCGCCGCCTCTCTAGCAAGCGCAAAGGCTTGAGGCAACACAACATTAAAAGACTCGCCATTTGCAACGCGTTCTTTTAGCTCTTGTGTTTTCTGGGGAAAATCTTTATCCTTAAGAGTTTTTACGCTTTCTTCAAGCGCGTTAATTTCCTCAACGATTGGCTTAAGCCTTCTGATTTCTTTTTCATTGGAATCGAAAAAGCCTCCTAAAAATCCTAACTTCATAGAATGATTTTACCACACATGGGACTCAAAAAAATCCCTCGCCTAAATATTTATTTTTGGCGAGGGATTACCAATTGATCAATTGGCACTCCGATTTAGTCGGAACCAATTTATCTCTTCTTCTTTTTTTTCTTTGCCATGGATTATATCACCTCCCCTCGAACTGCGACTTTCTATCTGCGAGGGGTACCCCCGGACAGAAAGGGTGAACAGTGCGTTTAAGATGTGCCTCAATCGTGAATTATTTTTTACTATTTGTCAAGATTTTTTCGTTGCTTCAAAATGAGGAATTTAGATTGGAATAACAACAGAAATCATCGAAGCTATTTTTGCGATTTTATGATACTTTTTCCTATGTATTTTTGTAAAACTTCCGGAATAACAACAGATCCATCTTCTTTTTGATAATTTTCAAGTATCGCAATAATCGTTCTTCCAATCGCAAATGCCGTGCCGTTTAAAATATGGGCGTATTTTTTCTCGTTACCATTCTGATATTTTATATTCAGTCTTCGCGATTGAAAATCGGTAACTGTTGAAACAGAAGTCACTTCACGATAGGTATTTTGCCCCGGCATCCACGCTTCTATATCGTACTTTCGTGCGGCGGGAAAGCCTAAATCGCCTGTACACATCTTAACAACCCGATATGGAACCTCAAGCATCTGAAATAATTTTTCTTCCAAAGAAAGTAAATAGTCGTGTTCTTTATCTGTATCCTCTTCTGGAACAAATGATACCATTTCTACTTTGTCGAATTGATGCACGCGTAAAATGCCGCGCGTGTCTCTCCCATAACTTCCTGCTTCTCGACGAAAAGCAGACGAAAACGCAACATAGCGTTTTGGCAAATCTTTTTTTTGAAATGTCTCATCTTTGTGTATTGGCACAAGAGCATGTTCTGCCGTTCCTACCAATGTTAATCCATCTTTGGGAAGAACAAACATGTCTTCGTCTCCGCTATATTCCATATATCCCAAACCCTTCATAACGTCGCTTTTGATAAGAACAGGAGGAACGATGGGAATAAATCCCTCCTTAAGAAGGGTCTCTAGCGCCAACTGAACAAGAGCAAACTCTAGTAAAACCGCGTCGTTTTTAAGGTATCCGAATCGTGTTCCTGAAACTTTAGCCGCCCGTTTAACATCGATGATATCTAATAACTCACCAATGTCGAGATGATCTTTTGGGGTAAAAGAAAATGTTGTGGGCTCCTTATGTTTTTTTATTACGTCATTTTCCGATTCATCTTTTCCAGCTTTTACGTCTTCTGCAGGAGAATTAGGAATTGTAAGAAGTTTTTCGGAAAGTTTTTTTCCTAATTGAACGAGTTTTTTCTCTTCTTGTTCAAGTTCCTCCTTTAATTTTCTCCCCGCATTAACATTTTTTTCTCTGGCAAATTTATTTCTTTCCTCATGGAGTCTTTGGACTTTTTCCTGAAGACTACGATACTGCTTATCAATTTCTAAAACCGATGCTATATCCACGACAATCCCTTTATCTTGTGCCGCTTTTTGAACACGATCCGGATTTTCCCTAATAAACTTTATATCAAGCATATTAAAAATTTTGAACTTTGAGTTGTAATTTTGAATTTTGCATTTTGAACTTTGAATTATAAATGTAAAGCCTTTATTATAATCGGCTTGAGCCTACTTATTGCCTTATATCTGTGATTATACATCTTTTGCTCATGGGTCGATAGCTCGCTTTCATGATAATATTTTTTAATTTTCGGAAGATAGAAAAACGAACGGTATGGATAGCCTCTCATGAGTTTTATAAGAGGTTTTTTAAGAATTCCGTGAACGACACCTGTTTGAGAAAATACTTTTGGAAGCTTAGCTTCCTTTCCACCGGGAAGTACTAAGGTTACGACTGTTTTGAACTTTGCAGAAAGTTTTTTTTGAGAGAATTTTTTGACGAGTTTCTTTACCGCCTCAATAATTTCTTCATCTGTTGCGGCTTTGTTATCTTTCCCAAAATAACGTCTACTCAAGACCCCAGGCTTCCCACCCAATACATCAATTTCTAACCCTCCATCATCCGCAATTGTTGGCAAACCTGACTTTTGAGCATAAAAGATTGCTTTTTTCTGAGAATTTTCTCTATATGTTTTTTCTGTTTCTTCAACGTCTTCTTTGATGCCTAAATCTGAAAGAGAAACAAGTTTTAACGGCAAATCAGAAAGAAAATCAGAAATCTCCCTAAGCTTCGCCTTATTCCTAGTTGCAATAAGAAGCCTTTTCATCAAAACCTATTAAGTAGTTTCAATACCAAATAATTCTAATTTTCCTCCGCAGTATTTGATAATAAGATCGCATGCCTCTCTTAAAGATTTCTCAACTTGTTGAGGAGTTATATCATAAACACCATCAACATTTATGTATAAATTTTTTGTTTCTAGCTGAACCGCTGTTCTTTGTGCGTCTCGAAAATTAAAATCGATATTAAATCCGCCTTTTTGATCAAAATATGCTATTTCCTTTTCTTTGTATTGTGTTGGCTCACTATCTCCCAGCAAAAGTATTTCCTCTCCTTCTTTTGCTAACCGAATAATTGTTGGGTATTGAATTTTATCTGAATCAAACGCTCCGATTGAAACACGATTTTTCATAACAATCAGATTATACGCATCAACGCAGGTATTGATTGTATAAAGACCTTTCTCAAGAGCAATCCGGCGGAGTAATGCTTCAGGACTGGGTCTTTGAGAATGCCAATCAATTCCCATTTCTTTGTATAATTTCCGATAACTTTGGACCTGTGGATATTGTCCTAGCTGTTCCGTTGTTAACCCTTCCAAAGATTTCAGTAATTCTTCTTTTTCTTTTTCTAGCTCTTGGTTGGTTTTCTCAATGGTAACTCCCTTAATAACTGCAACGCCAATACTAATTGATGGAAATTGCTTCTTTAATTGAGAATCAATAGAAAATATCTCTGGGTCAATATTGCCACGGCGAACTTGCCCGCCCTGAGCGAGGCCGAAGGGTTTCAGGATCCTATCCGAACCGAGATCCCGAACTAAATTCGGGATGACTTTTTGAACAGATGAGACCTCTTTGAATCGACTAACCAAAAATTCTTTATCGAGAGAAAGGATGAGCCAAGCGGCTTTTGGTCCATGGTCTTTGCCGATCAGTGATAAATAGATTGCTGAAAATGCTTCTTTTGAAGAAATGCCGATTTCCTTTGCCCATTCATAAAGTTCTTTTTGAAATTTTTCAGCTTCCCAATCTTTATCAAGTTCTTCAGAAACCTTTTTTAAGAACTCTTTTTGTTTTTCCGATAAGTTTTTTGCTCCCGATGGAACATCTTCTGATATCAAAAACTTTTCTGACTCCGACGCAAATTTTTCAACCCAAACTCGTGCATATTTTGCCCATTCCGTTAGCCCCTCTTTTTTAATTTCCTCATCCATATTGGGCATCTGCACCCATTGCGCAAGGACAGAAAAACGGATTTTTGGGGGTTTTCTAATTTCACCTATTTGCGAAAGTTCAAATACTCGTTCTAAGTCTTTATCGGTCTTATTGAAATATGCATCCGCTGCTCTTTGATAGTCATCAAATAGTTTAGGAATCGTATCTCCGCCTGGATCAAAATTGATTGCCTGATTTATTTTTGTTTTTACCATTAAAAAACGCAGAATTTCTGGCGGTAAAATCTCTAGCATTTCCGAAGAAGCAGAACCAAGACCTTTTGACGAGGACATTTTTTTTCCACCGACGAGAAAAAACTCATATGCCAATGGGCATGGGACAGGATAATTGAGAACTCGTTGACAAACTAACTTTGCAAGATCGTGAGAACCACCACGGCTCATATGATCTTTCCCAGCGCCCTCAACAGTAACACCAATGACTTTCCATTTGCAAGGCCATTCAACCTTCCATAGAAGTTTTCCTGCTATGTGATGTTTGTCGCTAAACGGAGATATCTTTCCACAAAAACCACAGCCCTTTGTCCAGTTTAGCCTGTCTACCTCACAACAAAAAGTAACTTCTTTTCTATCCCATCCTGTCACTCTTGTTGTAGAAACCTTGCCGCAATTTGGACAATATGCCTGAAATGGATACCAATCATGTGGAAGTTGTTTCTTATAGAGCTCTTCGTAAATTCCGCGAATCACATCCGTCTTATCCAAACAAAGCTTTACAACATCATTCATTCTTCCACTTTTATATACATCGGTCATCCAAATAATCTCTGGATTACAGCCTATTGTATTAAAAACTTTCTGGAAATCGTGTGCGTAATACTGAGCATAATTCTTAAAGCCCGGTTCGGGAGAAGGAACAGTAAAAAGAGGTTTGCCTAAATACTGTTCATACTTTTCTTTCGGCAAATACACAGGGAGAGCATCCATTGGGTCATGATCTTCGAAAATGTAGGTATATTTTGTTTTTACTCCTATATTGCGCAAGGATTTATAAGAAAGGTCATGAATAACAACTCCACGCAAAGCACCAACATGAATTCTTCCCGAAGGAGTCTTCATATCGTCAACCCATTCAAGCGGTAACTTTCTTTCTTTTAGTTTTTTTGCAACTTCATCCGCCCAAAACATAGTCATTTATATTATATCATTCTTCATTCAACCTCTTAATACCAAGCCACGTTAAAAAACCATTAACTGCGCGCGTCGATGTTTCTGGAGTATGTCCGCTTTTTGGATAAAGCTTAAGAACGAACTGATTTTTTCTTCCAGGATACTTCTCTAAAATTTTTTTATGATAGACTACTGATTTTGAGTAATGAATACATGTATCTTTCTTACCGTGACCGATGAATAATCGTACATTCTCTAAATAACGTATATTATCCATTGGAGATAAGTCATCCTCGCATTCAAGATGTCTCTCCCATACCTTTGAAAGAATGCCTCTGTATAAATATTTGTAGCCATCAAATCGCATGCTTCGCATGAAATCATCATTACTCTCTTCTCCAGGAATGCTTCCGCACGACTTGTTATCTACTGCAGGATAAATGATCCCTAACTCTTGAATACGTGAATTAAACCGCGGAAGTAAGGGAATATATGTTCCGCCGAAGCTTCGACCTATAAAAACAATTCTTTTGTACCACAATTTTATCTTGTTATTCTCGTAATGGTTTACACCGTTACACCCCTCAATAATCCATTCGTAAAGATATAAAAATGTTTTTATACAGTTTTTTGGCGTAAAAATTCCATCACTTCTTCCATAGCCTATATAGTCTGGGACGAACAAATCCGCGTCAAAATTCATAATTGTTCGCGCATCCGGTAAATTGCCGCTGTCCGGCATCAAAGGAGCACCAATTCCATAAATAACCAGCGTATTGCGTGGCACATTGGACACATAAAGCATTCCAGCAATATGCTTTATTCGTATTAATTTTGTTTGATAAGTCCGCATAATCACTTCCTTAACATAACATATCTATTCTCGGGTTTGTTCTATGAGGAAATAAATCTGTTAGCTTCAATAACAATGCTGCAGATTCACGTTCCACAAAGACGTTTAATGCTCCTTTAAGCGTAGTGTGGGCGTCGAATGTGCCATATTGCCGAATAAGTCCCTCTGCTACGCCAATATTGCCCTCAAGCAAACATATAAGGCTCACAATACGCTCTATGGTTCTCTGCTGTAAAGAACCTGTTTGAGGATCATATATAGATGGATCAAAAACAACTCTATTCCTACTCACTCTGTTCATCAATTCTGTAACTTCGGGCATAAGACTTGGTTTTTTTCTTAATACCTCCCTTGAACTAATTCCTCTCTCCATTTTTATACCATCTAACCGTGTACTGTTAGCAGGAATAAATTGTGGAAAATCAGGACAAATCGTGCTGTAGCGTTGAAAAGAGTATTGCATCCCTAACTCACCATATAAATCTCTCTCTGCAGCATCCCTATATAATCCCTCATGGTAAGCAAGTAAAGAAACGTTTTCTTCATTAGGATCCTTTGTTATTACACCAACGTCGGCAAAAGTCAATGCTGCTTTTGTACCAATCCCTTTTCTAGAACAGGCTTCTGTAATTGCTTTAAAAACACGTATCCCTACTCTCCATTTTTCTGCCACTCGACTTTGCTCTATAGTATTAGGACTCCCCATGAGACGCGACTCACTTAGTGTACCTGGCTCATACAGCGGACAAAGCGTCATAGTTACTGTCAAAAAACTTTCCGAAAATGCATCAAGTAGGTGCAAATTGTCATATTTACTGATTTTCAATTTGGATGTCTTAAGTACCCTCACAACATCTATTGAGAATCTAAGATGTTCTTCTTGTGTTTTGCGATATGCTTCTCTTTCCATAATTCTCACCTCCTTTTCCCCACTAAAAAACCCCTCATTTGAGGGGCTTCTCTTGATTATGAATTACTTACTTAACCAAGACAAAAACCCCTCACAGAGGTTTCTTTCTTGGTTGTCTTTACAACAATGATACTATTTGTATTCATATTGACGATTTAAATAATAACATAAATTATTCATAACGTCAAGCAGAATAAACTCCTGTGTTCTTAATATACAATTTCAAGTTCTAGCTCTGGAGAGAAACCGAAGGTTTTTGAAAATTTTTCTTTTATTTTATCTATGATTGAAATAACGTCATCAAACTTTGCATTATCAACATTAAGAATATAATTTGCGTGTTTGGTTGAAACTTGAGCTCCCCCGATTTGAAAACCTGAAAACCCAAGTCTGCTCAGAACATATCCCATTGCTACTTTATTATGCCATTTCTGAATACTTAGTTTTTCGACATCCGGCCATACTTCCAGAATCTTTTCAACCTCTTCTTTGACAACGATGTTTTTAAACACCGATCCGCAGGAGGGATACTCCATGGGATGGTGCGCGTGTCGGTAGGCAATGTGATCTTCATATTCTTTTTTTGCCCTTTCAAGATCCTCACTTGATCCCCTCTTGAGGCGGAACCACGCGTTAGCTACGATTGCATTTTTCTGTTGCTTAATGCTCGTTGTTCTATACCCAAACTGCATATCATTGCTATCGCAGGTCTTTTTTACCCATGTGCTATTTTCCAAAAGATACACCTCTGCTTTTTCAAAGACGTGAGATATATCTCCTCCAAACGCACCCACATTACCCCGAACCGCTCCCCCCACGGTTGAAGGAAGACCCCCTGCCCACTCAAGCCCTACAAACTCTTGTTCGAATAAGGCACAGATAAGATCATCCAGAGAAACCGAAGCAAACGCTTTGATCAAAGAACCGTCTTGTTCAATAGATGATGCTTGAGGATTTATAAATCGAAACACCGCTCCCCGAAATCCCTTATCGCTTATTAATAGATTGGATCCTAACCCTAACGGAAGAACGTCTTCTATACGATTTATTCCAGCATACGAAATTGCCTCTTGAAGATCAGACGCGTTGACGATCTCCAAAAGAACATCCGCGTTTCCACCTATGCGATAATATGTACATTGAGAAAGAGGAGTATTACGATAAATCCTCATGAGGAATAGCGTTAGTTTATCCCAACGATCGTGTAAGTAATTTTTCCCGCGGGAGCATTCACCTCAACAATCTGATCTATCCGTTTGGACATAAGGGCTTTCCCAAGAGGAGACTCATGAGAAATTTTCTTCTGCGTAGGATCCGCTTCCCATTCACCTACCAGTGTAAATACGTCTTTTGTTTTTCCATGAGAAACCGTTACTTTTGAACCAAGCTTAATGCTTCTATTGCCTGTTTTATCGTTATCTTTGTGAATAAGAGAAACTTGCTTAAGAAGTTCTTCAAGCTCTGCGATTCGTTCATCAATAAAAGAAAGCTCCTCCCGTGCCGCCACATATTCGGCGTTCTCGGAAAGATCACCCTGGTTACGAGCCAGAGAAACTCGCTCCACCACCTCTGGCCTTCTTTTCTTCGTGAGTTCTTCGTGCTCTTTTTTAAGATCGGCAAATCCTTCTTCCGTGAGATAAATCTTTTTTGTCTTCATAGTATCCATATGCTCTTATTACAGAAAATCCCTCCATATAATCGGCGAGGGAATAAGTAAAATAAGAAAACTAGGAGCATGGTAAAGCATATTTTGCCTTTTGTCAATAACCTCTAGTATTGTCTCTTTTTCTTACGGAATCTGCCTAAATCGCTTAGCGAGAGAGAATGCCTTTTCCTTGGTCTCTTCGTTAATATCCACCCGCACGATACCCTCATCCGGTTGTCCGTATAGAATGGTGTATCCCAAAGGACTTGCAAGCACAAAGGGGAGAACCGCCAGATCTTCTTCCCCTTCCACAACAACCACACTCCTCTTTTCTTTTGAAAAGAAAAACATATCTCTTGAGCATTGAAAAAGAGAGGCAGTGAGCGTTCCCGCCGGGTTTTTAATATACACCACGCGTTCTGTTCCTAAAAATCCTATCTCCCTAAGCGTTTGAAAGCGTTTTTTCCTTTTTTCGTGAAAATCAACAACCGATATACGCGGAGTAAGACCACGCTTATGAGAAAAATAGGTAATAATATCTCCAACTGCAACAAGAAGCAGGGAGTCAAAAAACGTTTTTTCAAACACGCTTTTCTCCATAAGTTCTCCGAACGGTTTTTGAAAAGCACTTCTTAAAAAAACAGGGAGTTTGCGATCCTTTAATATCCATGAATCTTTAACGTAGGATCTTCCTTCCCTATTAATCTCTCCTTTTCTAATGCGCGCAGAAGAAATAGGAAGACCATCTTCTCCAAGAACAAAGGGATGCACTATCACGTCAAGCTTTTTACGAGAGGCAAGCTGTCGGCTTGCGTTAATAAGATTTGCTCCTTTTTGGGTTTGTTTGGTAACCACAATTGCCTCAATGGGAAATTCTTCGGCCTCTTTTGGAATAAACACGGAATCAATAGGCACAATTTTGACTCTGTTGAAAAATCCCTTCTTTTTGCAAAACGCTTCAATGCTTTGCTTACGTAGCTTAAATGGCTCCAAACTAAAAACATATTCTTTTTGCCGAATAAACGAATCCACGGCAACGCCCACCACAACCTTTTCTGCAATGGAGAATTGATAGGATAAGAACGATTCGTGGCCTTTATGAAAATGGTCAAATGTTCCCCCACACACCACAAAATGATAACGCTTCATAAAATAATGAATGACTGTGCTTGTTTATCGTATGGCGTATTGGGTAAGTACTTCCACAACACCCTTGGCAAATGTCTGCGTGGCGGATGAAACAGGGGTAGTTGCCAGCATAGATCGAACTGCGTTTCCAAGATACGCGTTTGCCCTATCATTAAGACCATTATCATACGTTTCTGATGAAAATATCGTGGAAAGCGCAGACGTCGCCTGTTCTATAAATGGTTTTATGAGCGGGTTGGCTAATGCTTCTTGCGCAAGGTCCACCCGCGCAGGAGGATTTCCTAAAAGAAGACGTGCAGTCTCCTTCTGCGCAAGAAACTTTACAAACAAAAATGACGCTTTTGCATGCTTATTGGTGATAGAAACGCCATACGCCCAGTAGCTTGCGACTGTCATGTTTCTGCCAAACAAATGAGGGACTTCTTCCACTGAAAACCGCAGGCTTGGATTAAGCGATTGAATAAGGGCGATATCCGTGAAATATCCAAAGCGCATCGCAACGTTTCCATTCGCAAAAGAGGATAACGAAGACTCAAACGTTAAATCCCATACGTTGTCCGGAGGAATCGCAAACGATGTATAAAAAGAAAGTGCTTCCTCAACGCGAGAAGATGTTTCTAAAAAACGCGTCATTTCTACTCCGTTTTGAGCAAAAAGAAGCGCGATTATGTCGGGGGCATGCGCAATGTTATCAAATGTCCCCATGGCAACGCCTGATGTTTTAATCGTGCCAATCTCATCTTTTACCGTTAACTGCCGGGAAAGCTTAAGAAAATCTTCCCACGTAACAGGCGTTTTAGCCCCTGTTGCCTCAAAAATCTGCGTGTTGATAAAAAGAGAAAGGGTGTCAATAGATGCGGGGATTCCATATATCGCACCATTTTTTACCAGATCCTTTTGAGCAACGGGATAATACGATTTTTGAAAATCGGAGGATGAGATAACATCTGTTGGAAGAGGAGCAAGAATACCTGATACTTGAGGCAGCCAAGAATTATGAAAAGCAAATACATTAGGGCCTGTCCCGTTTGGAATCCTCACCGCAAGTTTATCCCTATACTCCTGTTTTTCTTGTTTTACATATAACACCTTAATCCCGGGATTATTTTTTTCAAACTCCGCGATAACGGCTTTTTCTACCAATGGATCTTCTGACACACCCCAGTAAGTTATAGTAATCGGCTCTTTTTGCATACGCTTAGCAACCTGCGGATAAATAAACGCCGCAGAAACAAAAAGGATACCAACCACCACCACAAGACCAAGCAGCGCCTTAAGAAGCAGCTTTAGTTTTTTTGCCTTTCCTCCATCCTCCCCGTCTACCATGGGAGTCGGTTCGTCGAATTGAGCTGAATTAAAAACAGTATGCTCGTCCATTTCTTTATAGTATAATGGCAATAGACGTATACTTCAAATGAGATTTTTACCGCACAGACTCACACCTCTTGCAAAAAGCGCTTTTTGGTTTTGCATAGGAGGCGTTCTTGGCTTTTTCTTTTTTGTAAGCTTTGGTCTTATTATCTTCCAAAAATTGCATGAAGGCAAAATCTATGAGGGAATAAGCGTACAAGGGATAAATTTTGGAGGAAAGACAAAAGAAGATGTTACAGCGTATTTTCAAAATAAAAACGAGCAAATCGCCGAAACAAAAATCGTATTTGAATACGCATCAGATCAGATAGCAACAACTGCAAGGGAGCTTGAGTTGGGATACAATACCCTACTCCTTGCTGACCAGGCGTATTACATAGGAAGATCCAACGACAGACTTACCAACCTAAGCCTTATTTTGGAGTCCTACCTGCATGGGCTCAATCTTCCTGCTTCTTACAGCTTTTCCCAAACAAACATGAAAAAACTTATTCAACCCATCACAGAGAACGTTTACAAAGAACCTGTTAACGCGCTCTTTAATTTCCAAGATGGGCGGGTGATCACGTTTAGGCCATCAAATAACGGGCAAGAAGTCGATCTTAAGGCTATGGAAAACGAGATCGCGGCAAAGATATTTAGCATTGTGTCTTCAAGAGAACCTCAAACAGTAACTATTGCTATTTCTTTAAAGACGACAAAACCGGAAATCACAACCGATAAAGTAAATGATCTGGGGATAACAGAATTGATCGGAGAAGGACGCTCTTTATTCCAAGGCTCCATTCCCAATAGAATTTTTAACATAACGCTTGCGAGCACCCGACTAAACGGCATTTTAGTTGCGCCAAACGAAACATTTTCAATGGCAAAAGCTTTAGGAGACGTTTCTTCCTTCACCGGCTATAAGCAAGCTTTTATCATCCAGAACGGAAGAACAATTTTAGGAGACGGTGGAGGGGTATGCCAAGTATCTACTACGCTATTTCGAGCCGCTCTAAACGCCGGGCTTCCTATTATCGAGAGGAATGCCCATTCGTACCGAGTTGGATACTATGAACAAGATTCGCCGCCGGGAATTGATGCGAGTGTCTATGTGCCAACGGTTGACTTTAAGTTTACAAATGATACCAACCACCATATCCTTATCCAAACCACGATTGATCCTGTATACCAACAGCTTTCGTTTCAATTGTACGGAACAAAAGATGGGAGAGAGGTAATTATTGGAAAGCCGGTAATTACAGGCCAAGCGCCCGCGCCCGCGCCCCTGTATCAAGACGATCCAACGATCCAAAAAGGACAACTAAAACAAATAGACTTTGCTGCAGTTGGGGCTAACGTATATTTTACCCGCCAAGTCAGCAAAAACGGCAAGGTTATCATCTCTGATAAGTTTGTTTCCAACTACCGCCCATGGCAAGCGGTATACTTGCGGGGGACAAAAGAATAATTTTTAATGCTCAATGAGAAATTATATGAATAAAATTGTTTCTACCAAAAAAGCTATTGAGATAGCAGGTCAACTCAAAAGACACAACAAAAAGATCGTTTTGGTTGGAGGGTGCTTTGATATTCTTCACATAGGACACATAAAATTCTTACAGGGGGCAAAGCAACAGGCAGATATGGTAATGATTCTTTTGGAAAATGATGAATCCATAAGAAAGAGGAAGGGGGAAGGACGACCAATCAACTCTCAAAAAGAAAGAGCAGAGATTCTTGCGGCACTTTCATCAACAAACTATATTGTACTTCTCCCTCATCTGAAAACGGATGGAGAATATGATATGCTGACGCAATCGATAAAACCTGATATAATAGCAACCACAAAAAATGACGAGCACAGAAGACACAAAGATCGCCAAGCAAAATTATTCGGAATCCCTGTGATTGAGGTTGTTGACCGTGTTAAAGAACACTCCTCAACACAAACAATAGAAATGCTTATCGGTAAGAAAAAATGAAAAAGATTTTATTTTTATTTGTTGTTCTTATTGTCGCCCTTGCGGCGGTAAAGATATCCCAAGATTATTCCTTTGTCGAAAAATTGACATTCTGGAGCAGTAAAAAAACAGCAATTCTTCATGACCAAACGTTTTCTTTAACGGTCGCCGCAACAGACAAAGAAAAACAGATTGGGCTTTCAAAAAAAGAATCGCTTGAAAAAAATGAAGGTATGCTGTTTCTCTTTGATAGCCCCGGGTATCATTCGTTTTGGATGAAAGACATGAAGTTTTCTATTGACATTATCTTTTTGCGAGAAAGAAAAATTGTGACAATCGTATCTCGCGTATCCCCCCCACCTGATGCGAATCAAGAACTTACTATTTACAAACCCGATGAGCCATCTGATATGGTCATTGAGGTTGCTGCCGGACGCGCCGAAAAGCTGGGCCTTCAAAAAGGCGATGAGGTAAAAATTTCACTCTGATATGCGTCTTCTTGGGATTGAAACCTCATGCGATGAAACATCAGCAGCTCTCATATCCGGCAATCCGTCCGATCCCCTGGTAACGCTTGAGGTAAATACCGTCGCCTCTTCTCTGTCTCTTCACAAAAAGACAGGAGGGATTATTCCCGAAGTCGCGGCGCGGGAACAACTCTCTTATATACTTCCCGTTATTAAAGAAACGCTTGGCGTATCTAACCCTTTGGCAAAGAAACCCCCTATTGATGCGATTGCCGTTACTGTTGGACCGGGACTTATTGGATCACTTCTTGTGGGAGTAGAAACCGCAAAAACACTTGCGTATCTATGGAATGTTCCTCTGATCCCTGTGAATCATTTGATGGGACACATTTACGCAAATTTTATTAAAACGGGCAGTTGGGAAAAAGCAATAAGAGATAGCGATATTGAGTTTCCTGCGGTTGCCCTGGTGGTTTCCGGAGGACACACTGATTTAGTTCTTCTTAAAGACCACGGCAAATTACAGTGGCTTGGAGGGACAAGAGACGACGCAGCAGGAGAAGCGCTTGATAAAATAGGACGATTGTTAAAGCTTTCCTATCCGGGCGGCCCGGCGATTGAAAAGGCTGCCAAGAACGGAAACTCAAAACGATTCTTATTTCCCAAACCAATGATTAATTCAAACGATTTTGACTTTTCTTTTTCTGGCTTAAAGACTGCCGTACTAAAAGAAGTAAAAGCAATGAAACAATTGAGCGATGAAACAATCGCTGATATATCCGCCTCTGTCCAACAAGCGATTATTGATGTGTTAATTAAAAAAACATTGAATGCTGCATTGCAACATAAGGCAAAATCAATCCTTCTTGGCGGTGGCGTTGCTGCAAATCAGAAACTACGTGATGAATTTAAACTAAAGGCTAGACGCTATAAGCTAGACGCTGAAATTTTTGTTCCCGCGGCTTCGCTTTGTACCGACAACGGAGCAATGATCGCCTCATGCGCGTTTTTTAATTACAAACCAGTCTTGTGGAAAAATGTGTATGCGAACCCACAACTCTATTTTGCTACAATAGAATCATGACGTACGAGTATTTTGCGCTGGTCGGAACAGTAATCTTTGGTATCGGGATTGTCCTCTTTTTTCTTAACAAAAAATTTTCTTCTCTTTCAAAAAATGCACAAAACGAAACGCTTTTTGAGTGGCTTAAAAGCATGCAGGCATCTCTTGACGCAACCAATAATGCGATCCGTGAGGCGCTACGATCATCCTCTGTGGACATGACAAAAGTCCTTCAGGAAAACTCAAAGCAGCTTAACGAACGACTTGATAAAGCGGCATATGTTATCAAAGAAGTGGGAAAAGAGGTTGGGGCAATGAGTGAGATTGGAAGAAGTATTAAAGAACTACAGGAGGCTTTTAAAAACCCAAAGCTGAGGGGCAATATCGGAGAGCAAGTGCTCAAAGATTTAATCTCCCAAATGTTTCCAAAAAACAGCTTTTTCCTGCAGTATCAGTTTAAATCGGGAGACCGCGTTGATGCCGCAATTAAAACCGATGCGGGAATCCTTTCCATTGACTCTAAGTTTCCTATGGAGCATTATTCAGCGCTCTATAAAGCGGAAAACGAAGAAAAAAAAGAGGAGGCGAGAAAGGAATTTACGCAAGACATCAAAAAACATATCGACACAATCGCAAAAAAATACGTTCTTCCTTCCGAAGGAACTATGGACTTTGCCCTTATGTATATTCCTTCAGAAGGAGTGTATTATGAGCTTATTAACACGACTGATCTTCTTGAATACGCGCGTAAATTACGAGTCTATGTTGTTTCTCCCAATACCTTGTACGCACATCTTCAGACAATTCTTTTGTCCTTTGAGGGGAAAAAGATTGAGCTGCAATCAAGAGAAGTGTTGCGCCTCCTGCGAACCCTCCGGATTGATTACCAAAAAATCGGAGACAATCTTGACGTGCTTGGCAAACATCTTACCAATGCCTCCTCACAGTTTTCTAATGTATCGGTCGGTTTTGGGCAATTTGGCAATAAACTTACCTCAAGCCGTCACCTTGAGAAAGCTAACATTGAACAAATAGAACACGGGAAAGGAGGTGAGGCATGAACAAGATAATTCTTTTGGGAATAATCGTGCTTTTGATTGGAATTGGCGCGTTTTTCTTCAGAAATAGCCCAAACAAAGACGCAATGAAAGAAAAATCCCAACCTACAACAGAGGCACAAACGACGTTTTCAACGCCATCCGGTGAGGTCACTATTTCCGTTACAAAAAGCGGATTTGAACCAACAACAGCAACTATTAAAACGGGAACAAAAGTTACCTGGGTTAACAACAGTGGGAATGCAGCAACCGTCAACTCGGACGATCATCCATTCCACAAATTGTATCCTAAGCTTAATCTTGGTGAATTCACGGAAAGCTCATCTGTTCAAATGATGTTTACCGAGAAAGGAACCTATACGTACCATGATCATCTCAACCCGGAGCGAGAGGGAACCATTGTGGTAGAGTAGTTCTCTGCTACAATATTCTTCATGGCAGATGATCCAAAACTTAATAAAGAGCAGGAAGAGGCAGTTCTGTTTGGAAAAGGGCCTCTTCTTGTTATTGCGGGAGCGGGAACAGGCAAAACAACGGTCATAACGCATCGCATTACCTATCTTATCCTCAAAAAAAACGTATCTCCCCAGCATATTCTTGCTCTCACCTTTACCGAAAAAGCCGCCCAAGAAATGGAGGAGCGCGTTGACAAGGCAATGCCGTACGGGTACACGCAAATGTGGATTTCTACCTTTCATGCGTTTTGCGACAGGATTTTGCGACAGGATGCAATTCATATTGGGCTAAATCCCGCATACAAACTTATGAGTCAGTCAGAGGCGGTTTTGTTTTTGAGAAAACACATGTTTTCGTTTGAATTTGATTATTTTCGCCCCTTGGGAAATCCTAATAAATTTCTTGAGGGACTCATTGCGCATTTTAGCCGCCTCCAAGATGAAGACATAATTCCCTCTCAATATCTTGCATACGCTAAGCGCCTTGCTCTTTCCCCCAAACAGCAAGATGAAGAAAAACTAGAAGCCCGCAAGATAGGTGAGCTTGCCAACGCATTTACGCGTTATCAGGCGCTTAAAATAAAAGAGAGTGTTATGGATTTTGCGGATCTTATTTCTTACGCGCTCTATCTTCTTAGAACTCGCAAGAATATCCTCTCTTCTTATCAACAGCAATTTAAGTACATCCTTGTTGATGAATTTCAAGACACAAACTTTGCCCAAAACGAATTAGCACTCCTTCTTGCGGGAAAAGACAAAAATATCACCGTAGTTGGCGATGATGATCAAGCGATTTATCGGTGGAGAGGCGCTGCCATTTCAAATATTATTCATTTTCAAAAACGGTTTCCTAAGTCAAGAATTATAACGCTTACCAAGAACTACCGTTCAACAAAAGAAATTCTTAGTTCCTCATATAGAGCTATCCAGTACAATAATCCTGACCGGCTTGAGATAAAATCCGGCATTAATAAAAAACTCGTATCGCAACGCAATATAGACGGCAATCCAGTAACTCTTTTGTTTGGAAAACGGGTTGAGGACGAAGCAAGCCTTGTATCAAAAAAAATTCAAGAACTAGTTGAAAAAACTAATAGGTCCTACCGCGATTTTGCCCTATTGGTTCGCGCAAACGATCACGCGCAGCCCTTTGTGCGAGCGCTCGGGCGGGCAAAAATCCCTTATCAGTTTTTGGGACCTGGACATCTTTTTCACAAAGAAGAGATAAAAGACCTCATTGCCTACCTTAAAGTTCTTTATAACTTAGAAGATGCCACGTCTTTGTATAGAACGCTTACTATGGAGGTTTTTAGCATTAACAGTAAAGATATCTCGCTTCTTTTGAGTTACGCGCGCAGAAAAAATCTTACGCTTTTTGAAGCAATAGAAAATCCTCCGCTCCATCTTCTGTCCCAAACAAAAGAAACACTCAATACCATAGCGTCCATGATTAAGCGCCACCTTACTTTTATTCCAAAAGAAACAGCCGGCCAAATCTTGTATTACTTTTTGGAGGATAGCGGGCTTTTGCGTTTCTATATGGGGGCCGCGACCGAACAAAACGTACAAAAATCTCAAAACGTAGCGCTTTTCTTTGACAAACTAAAAACCCATGAGGTTTCTTTTGAAGATTCTTCCGTGTTTGCGGTAGTTGATTGGATTGATCTTTCCATGCAGCTTGGGGAAGGACCGCTTGCTTCCGATTCCGACTGGATTCTTAACAACGCGGTTAATATCCTGACCGTTCATGCCAGTAAGGGACTTGAGTTTCCTGTTGTTTTTCTTGTAAATCTTGTCACGCTCCGGTTTCCTACTCGCGACAGGAATGAGCAGATTCCTATTCCAACAAAACTCGTAAAAGAAATTCTTCCGCAAGGAGATTATCATCTGCAGGAAGAAAGGCGATTATTTTACGTGGGAATGACAAGAGCCCGCGATGAACTTTTCTTAACGAGTGCGCATTTGTATGCGGAAGGAAAGCGGGAAAGGAAGGTTTCCCCATTCGTAGCTGAAGCTCTTGGACAACAAGAAGTAGACAGATATATAAAAGAAGTGATCAGTCATCTTGACCATCCATCCTCAGCACAATTAACGCTTCTTGACTGGACTCCAAAGACAGAACAGGCTCATAACGTTTTATTCCGTAACTTACCGATAACCTATCTTTCTTATTCTCAAATACAAACGTTTGGTGTGTGCCCGCTGCATTATAAACTTAAGTATATTCTCAAGATTCCCACCCCTCAAAGCGCCGCTCAGAGTTTTGGAACAAGTATTCATGCAACCCTTAGGGATTTTTATCAAGCGTGGATCCAAAAACAACCCTTGCGAATAAAGGACATCCCCGGCCTTTTGAGTAAAAATTGGGTTAATGAAGGATACACAACTAAGGCTCATGAGCAAAAAGCAAAACAAAAGGCAGAAACTTTAGTCATTAATTATCTTACGAAAGAATATAACAGGACATCGCCTCTCTCTGCTTTGACATTAGAAATGCCATTTAAATTTTCTCTCAAAGACCCCGAAAACCCAAAGCGGATTATCACTATTGGGGGAAGGATTGACCGCGTTGACAAGGTGGGAAAAAACCGAATTGAAATTATTGATTACAAAACAGGAACTAACGTCCCGGACCAAAGAAAACTAAAAGAAGACTTACAGCTTGGTATCTACGCCTTAGCGGCAACGTACGTTCAGGATGCGCCTTTTTTGAAAAATGCAAATGAGACAATACTCTCGCTTTTATACTTGGATGAAGGGATAAAACTTTCGATAACAAAGACTAAAGAGGAATTAGAGAACGCCAAGCAAGATATTTTCCAAAAAGCACAAGAGATGGAAGCAAGTAGCTTCTTGTGTAGTAAATCTTCTTTGTGTAAAACATGCGAATACCGTATGCTCTGCCAAACCTGACGCATCTTTAGCTTTCAACCCCCGAGGTTAACGGCTAAAGCTCATCCAAAGCCTGATGCTTGATAATTTCTAACGTTGTACCATAATCAATTTGATCTTCGATAAATTCTTTATATTCATCTACTGAAGGAAAAAGATTTAATATTTCGTTGACAGAGCAAATCATACCCTTACCTTGCATGTACTCGTGGTATGATGACCACGGGTATTGACTCAAGTCCTTAACTAACCCCGACACGATCGGATTTAAGTGAATATAGCGGGAAAGGTGAATAAATTGCTCATCGCTTTCTACGATTAACGCTTTAAACGTTCCCTGCAATAGTGGACCGATGCGGATGTATTTTGTATTAAAGTATTTTGTATAACTATTAGTAAGATGGCTAATAAAAATTGATGCTCCATTACTTTTAAGTTGACGGATTAAAAAATGGAAATGATTAGGCATAAGACAATAGCAAATTATTTCTACCAGCTTATTCTCGTTTAATGATTTGAATGTGTTTAGTTGTGACTTGGAGAATTTTGAAAAGCTCTGTGTTGATCCTAAAAATTGATAATAGTAGCACGCCTTTAAGAATCTTTTGTAATCTCTAGGTTGGGTAAAAATTTCCCGTTTTTCAACTCCACGATTGTAAATATGATAAAGCTCATTATTTGCGAAAGGAATTATTCTGCGCGGCATAGAAACAGTTTACCCTGAAACCCCCGAGGTTGCAAACTATACAAAATTCGAGTTGTTTTTATAAGGTTTTTTTTGTATAATACTTATGTCCTAGAGGGAAGACCGCTACCCGCCCATATTTGCGCCATGAGCCGTGAACGAATAGTTCTGAAAAGGTGAATGGCAAAAA